>OBJS01000059.1_pt1 | contig 64512 bp, 71 predicted proteins | sample 1519851 | NCBI WGS metagenome assembly OBJS01 (sample SAMN03019806, study PRJEB22545) | beach sand metagenome | biome: beach; feature: sea beach; material: beach sand | place: USA: Municipal Pensacola Beach, FL | collected 2010-10-20 | depth 25-47 cm m
GAGACGATGTCGAAGGAAAAGTTTGAGCGGACAAAGCCGCATTGCAACATCGGGACGATTGGTCACGTTGATCACGGTAAGACGTCGCTGACGGCAGCGATTACGAAGGTTTTGGCGGAAGCTGGCGGAGCCTCTTTCACGGCGTATGACGAGATTGACAAGGCGCCGGAAGAGAAGGCGCGTGGGATCACGATTTCGACGGCGCATGTGGAATATGAGACGGAGAACCGCCACTATGCGCATGTGGACTGCCCGGGGCATGCTGACTATGTGAAGAACATGATCACCGGCGCGGCGCAGATGGACGGGGCGATCCTTGTTGTGTCTGCTGCTGACGGTCCGATGCCGCAGACGCGCGAGCATATTCTTCTGGCGCGTCAGGTTGGCGTTCCCGCGCTTGTTGTTTTCATGAACAAGGTGGATCAGGTTGACGATGAGGAGCTTCTGGAGCTTGTCGAGATGGAGATCCGGGAGCTTCTGTCTTCTTACGAGTTTCCCGGCGACGATATTCCGATTGTGCGCGGTTCAGCGCTTGTTGCGCTTGAGGATGGGGATCCTGCGATTGGCCGTGATGCGGTTTTGCAGCTGATGGCTGAGGTTGATGCCTATATTCCGCAGCCTGAGCGTCCGAAGGACAAGCCGTTCCTGATGCCGATCGAGGATGTTTTCTCGATTTCGGGCCGTGGTACGGTTGTGACGGGTCGTGTTGAGAGCGGCATTGTCAATGTCGGCGACGAGATTGAGATTGTCGGCATCAAGGACACGCAGAAGACGGTTTGCACGGGCGTCGAGATGTTCCGCAAGCTTCTGGATCAGGGCGAGGCTGGCGACAATATCGGTGCGCTGCTGCGCGGTATTGACCGTGACGAGGTTGAGCGCGGTCAGGTTCTTGCGGCACCCGGTTCGATCACGCCGCATACGAAGTTCAAGGCGGAAGCCTATATCCTGACGAAGGATGAGGGCGGGCGTCATACGCCGTTTTTCACGAATTATCGGCCGCAATTTTACTTCCGGACGACGGATGTGACCGGGGTTGTGAGCTTGCCCGAGGGCACCGAGATGGTGATGCCGGGCGACAATGTTGCGATGGATGTGGAACTGATCGTGCCGATCGCGATGGATGAGGGGCTGCGCTTTGCGATCCGCGAAGGCGGCCGTACCGTCGGCGCAGGCGTCGTCTCCGCTATCGTCGAGTAAGAGGCTTTACAATGTCGCGCGCCTGCGATCTGCTGGCGCGCGACAATAGGAGTGTAGCTCAACTGGCAGAGCACCGGTCTCCAAAACCGGGGGTTGGGGGTTCGAGTCCCTCCACTCCTGCCAGCGGTACGAAAAGATTAGCGTACGTAAAGATTTGCGATGGATCCGGATCCGGTTTGACTGCGGGGCGGATCCGACAATTGGATGAACCGGAAAAAGGGCGCGAGGCCTGAATGGCGAAAACCTCACCTTTGGATTTTGTGCAGCAGGTGCGCCGTGAGGCTGCGAAGGTGACCTGGCCGACACGCAAGGAAACCGGTGTCACCACATTGATGGTGTTTATCATGGTGACTCTGGCGGCGCTGTTTTTCCTTCTGGTCGACCAGATATTGCAGTTTGGGGTCGGATTTTTGCTCGGCGTCGGCGGATAGGGAACAACGAATGGCCAAGCAGTGGTATATCGTCCATGCCTACTCGAATTTCGAGAAGAAGGTGGCTGAGTCGATCAAGGAGCAGGCGGCGGCGCAGGGCATGCAGGACAAGTTCGAGGAAGTCCTGGTTCCGGTCGAAGAGGTTGTGGAGATGCGCCGCGGCCGTAAGGTGCAGTCAGAAAGGAAATTCTTTCCCGGCTATGTACTGGTGAAGATGGACCTCGATGACGAGACCTATCATCTGATCAAGAATACGCCCAAAGTCACCGGATTTTTGGGAAGCGGAACCCGGCCGATGCCGGTGAAGGAAGCGGAAGTTGCCCGTATCATGAGCCAGGTGCAGGAAGGGGTGGATCGGCCCAAGCCGACCATTACTTTCGAAATCGGCGAGCAGGTGCGCGTATGCGATGGTCCGTTTGCATCCTTTAACGGTCTGGTCGAGGAAGTCGATGAGGAGCGGGCGCGCGTGAAAGTGGCCGTTTCGATTTTTGGCCGGGCGACCCCGGTCGAACTGGAATATGGGCAGGTGGAGAAAGTCTGACCATTGGCCGGCTCCCGCTCTTTGAGGCGGGGCCGGTGATTTCGTGTGGGAGGTTGGGCCAAATTGCCGGTGCCGCCGTACCACGCACACCCGATGCAGCAGGCGATCCCGTAAGGCGGGATGCCGAGGGCTGAATTGAGAGGGAATTATGGCAAAGAAGATAGACGGTTATATCAAGTTGCAATGCCCGGCGGGGCAGGCAAATCCGTCGCCGCCAATCGGGCCTGCGCTCGGTCAGCGGGGCGTGAATATCATGGAATTCTGCAAGGCGTTCAATGCGCAAACCCAGAATTTCGATCAGGGAACGCCGTTACCGGTTGTGCTGACGGTATTTGCTGACAAGTCGTTCACATTCGTGGTGAAGACGCCGCCGGCCAGTCATCTGCTTAAAAAGGCCGCCAAGCTCAACAAAGGCTCCAGCGCGCCGGGGCGCGATTTGGCCGGGCATGTGACCATGGCGCAATGCCGCGAAATCGCAGAAGCCAAGATGCAGGATCTGAATGCGAATGATCTCGACGCGGGCGCGCGGATCATCGCCGGATCGGCACGGTCGCTTGGTCTGGAGGTGAGGGGCTGATCATGGCAAAGCTGACGAAAAGAGCACGCAAGGCTAACGAGACGATTGATCGGGATCGTTTTTATCCGCTTGAGGAAGCCATTGGGCTGATCAAGGATCTTAGTGCGGCGAAATTCGATGAAACCGTTGAGGTTGCAATGAATTTGGGCGTCGATCCGCGGCATTCGGATCAGATGGTGCGCGGCGTTGTGCAGTTACCAGGCGGTACCGGTAAGTCGGTACGTGTTGCGGTATTTGCGAAAGAGGCAAAAGCTGATGAAGCGCGCGAAGCCGGCGCTGATATCGTGGGTGCGGAAGATTTGATGGAGAAGGTGCAGGCCGGCGAAATCGAATTTGACCGATGCATTGCAACGCCTGATATGATGGCGATTGTCGGTCGGCTTGGAAAAGTACTCGGCCCGCGTGGTCTGATGCCGAACCCGAAATTGGGAACCGTAACCAATGATGTGGCGCAGGCGGTTCAGGCGTCCAAGGGCGGGCAGGTCGAGTTCCGCGTTGAAAAGGAAGGCATTGTCCATGGCGGCGTCGGCAAATCGAGCTTTGAGGCCGATGCGCTGTGCACCAATGTTCGCGCCTTTGTCGACGCCATCATCAAGGCCAAACCTGAAGGGGCGAAAGGCACCTATGTGAAAAAGGTGTCGATCAGCTCCACCATGGGGCCCGGTCTGAAAGTTGATTTCACAAGCATTACCGGTGCGTAATCGGTAATGTAGGGAATTTCCGGCCCGTAAGGTGCCGGAAATGTTGCCGTGACCGGATACGGTTTCGTCAGGATTAGCATCCTGCCGGAGCATGTTTGCGGTTGCGGCACAACCTGTCCGAGATAGCGGGTGCTGGCCTTTTGGTCAGCCTAAAGTTGCCCGCTTGAGACGGGGGAGAGCAACATTACTATCGGTTGCCTTCGGGCTGCCGGTAATGATGGTTTGAACCCCGGGCAGGCGCAACGGCCTTGTCTACCCTCGTCAGAGGGGACGGAGTTATCCGGGGCAAGGCAGGTCCAAAAATGGTGGCTGCCGGATCGATTGACCGGGTATTGGCCGCCGAAAGAGGAGTGCTGGTATGGACCGAGCGCAAAAGCAGGAGATGGTCACTTTGCTGAATAGCATCTTTGCAGATGCTGGCACGGTGGTCGTTGCGCATTATTCCGGGTTGAGCGTCGCACAGATGAACGATCTTCGCCGGCAAATGGGTGACGTCGACGCCAAGGTGAAAGTGATCAAGAACCGGCTTGCAAAGCTCGCCCTTGAAGGTACGCCATGTAGCGGAATTTCGGATCTGTTTTCCGGACCGACGGCAATTGCCTATTCGGAAGACCCCGTGGCGGCGGCGAAGGCTGCTGTCAGTTTCGCGAAAGAGAACGATAAGCTCGTCATTTTGGGCGGTGCGATGGGTGAAACGGTGCTCGACAAAGATGGTGTCGAAGCGCTGGCCAAGACCCCGTCCCTTGATGAGCTGCGTGCAAAACTTGTCGGTATGATCAACACACCGGCAACGCGGATCGCAGGTGTCGTGCAGGCACCGGCAGGTCAGCTCGCGCGTGTTCTCAGCGCGTATGCGGCAAAGGACGAAGCGGCGTAAGCCTTGCGTGACAAGAACCCTGGGTTCAAATCTAAGGAAATGTAAAAATGGCAAATCTCGAACAATTGGTTGAAGACCTCTCCGCCCTGACCGTGCTGGAAGCGGCGGAACTTTCCAAAATGCTGGAAGAAAAATGGGGCGTTTCGGCAGCGGCCCCGGTTGCTGTCGCTGCTGCTGCAGGCGGTGGTGACGCTGCCGCTGCCGCGGAAGAGAAAGACGAATTCGACGTCATTCTCGCCAGCGCGGGTGACAAGAAGATCAATGTGATCAAGGAAGTTCGCACGATCACCGGGCTTGGCCTCAAGGAAGCGAAAGAGCTTGTTGAAAGCGCGCCGAAGGAAGTCAAGCAGGGCGTTGGCAAGGACGAAGCCAATGAGATCAAGGAAAAGCTTGAAGGCGCAGGCGCGACCGTCGAGCTGAAATAGTCAATGCCTTGCCGCATGACGCGATTGCAAAAAAGCGTCATGCGGCGCAAGCATGTGATTCCCGCGCGTTTTTTAACGGGCGGGTTATCGCATTCTTAAAAGCGAATTTTCTGCTGGCAGGCGCGTCTTGCCCGCGGTCAGAGTGGTTGGCGGTACTGTTCCGTCCAGCCGGGGTGGCCATCAGCCGGTCTGATGGGAATAGAGATTGAAGTGAGGAACACGCATGGCGCAGTCCTTTACAGGTCGAAAGCGTATCCGTAAATCGTTTGGCAGCATTGCAGAACCAGTGCAGATGCCAAATCTCATCGAGGTCCAGCGTAACTCATATAATCAGTTCCTGCAGGTCGATAACGCCGTTGATGAGCGTGAAGACGCCGGTTTGCAAGGTGTGTTCAAGTCGGTTTTCCCGATTTCCGACTTTGCTGAAACCGCATCGCTCGAATTCGTCAAATACGAGTTCGAAGAGCCCAAATATGACGTGGAAGAATGTCAGCAGCGCGATATGACCTATGCCGCGCCGCTGAAGCTGACATTGCGTCTGATCGTATTCGATGTGGACGAGGATACCGGTGCGAAATCGGTAAAGGACATCAAGGAGCAGGATGTCTTCATGGGCGATATGCCGATGATGACAAATCACGGCACTTTCGTGATCAATGGCACCGAACGGGTCATTGTCAGCCAGATGCACCGTTCGCCGGGTGTTTTCTTCGACCACGATAAGGGGAAAAGTCATTCCAGCGGCAAATTGCTGTTTGCGGCGCGGGTCATTCCCTATCGCGGGTCATGGCTCGATTTTGAGTTCGATATCAAGGATATCGTGAATGTCCGGATCGACCGCCGCCGCAAGATGCCGGTCACGACCCTGTTCTATGCCCTGGGGATGTCGTCGGAGGAAATTCTCGATGCATTCTACGATACGATTACTTACACGCGGGAAAAGCGCGGCTGGCGTGTGCCTTTTGTTCCCGAGAAGCTCCGTAATCTGAAAGTCAACACCGATCTTGTCGATGCCGACAGCGGCGAGGTCGTGCTTGAGGCAGGGACCAAATTCACTCCCCGTCTTGGCCGCAAGCTGGCAGAGCGGGGCGTCAAGGAACTGCTTGTGTCCGCCGAGGAGCTTGATGGCCGGTTCGTTGCCTGCGACATGATCAACGAAAAGACCGGCGAAATATATGTCGAGGCGGGCGAGGAGCTGACGCCTGAATTGATCGAGCGGCTGGAGCAGGAAGGTATTACGGAACTGGTGCTGCTCGATGTCGATGGCGTGAATATCGGCGCCTATATGCGCAACACGATGATTGCCGACAAGAATGAAACCCGTGATGAGGCACTGGTTGATATCTATCGGGTGATGCGTCCGGGTGAGCCGCCAACGCTGGAAACCGCCGAGGGGTTGTTCAGCGGCTTGTTTTTTGACCCTGAACGCTATGATCTGTCGTCGGTCGGCCGTGTAAAGATGAATATGCGGCTTGAGCTTGAATGCGAAGATACGGTGCGGACCCTGCGCAAGGAAGATATCCTGGCGGTGGTGAAGACGCTTGTGGATCTGCGTGACGGGCGCGGCGAAATCGATGATATCGATCATCTGGGCAATCGTCGTCTGCGTTCGGTCGGGGAGCTGATGGAGAATCAGTATCGCATCGGCCTGCTGCGGATGGAGCGCGCGATCAAGGAGCGGATGAGTTCAGTCGAGATCGACACGGTCATGCCGCAGGATTTGATCAATGCGAAGCCGGCGGCGGCGGCTGTAAGGGAGTTTTTCGGTTCCTCGCAGCTCAGCCAGTTCATGGATCAGACAAATCCGCTATCCGAAATCACCCATAAACGACGCCTGTCTGCGCTTGGCCCGGGCGGTTTGACCCGTGAGCGCGCGGGCTTTGAAGTGCGCGACGTACACCCGACCCATTATGGTCGGATCTGTCCGATTGAAACGCCAGAAGGTCCCAATATCGGCCTGATCAATAGTCTTGCCACCTATTCGCGGGTCAACAAATACGGCTTTATCGAAACCCCTTACCGCAAGGTTGAGCAGGGACGCGTTACCGCTGAAGTCGTCTATCTGTCGGCGATGGAGGAGGCGAAATACACGATCGCCCAGGCGAACGCGCCGATCAGCGATGACGGGAAATTCGTCAACGAGCTGGTTTCATGCCGTGCCGCGGGCGATTTCCTGATGACGGCGCGCGAGAATGTCGAGCTGATGGACGTGTCGCCCAAGCAGCTTGTCTCGGTCGCGGCGGCGCTCATCCCGTTCCTTGAAAATGACGATGCGAACCGCGCATTGATGGGCTCGAACATGCAGCGTCAGGCAGTGCCGCTGCTGCAGGCGGAAGCACCGCTTGTCGGCACCGGCATGGAGTCTGTCGTGGCGCGGGATTCAGGGGCCGCGGTCGGTGCGCGGCGCGCAGGCATCGTCGACCAGGTGGATGCGACACGTATTGTCGTGCGCGCGACACGCGAGGAAGATCCTTCCAAGCCGGGTGTTGATATTTACAATCTGCGCAAATTCCAGCGGTCCAACCAGAATACCTGCATCACCCAGCGTCCGCTCGTCCGGGTTGGCGATGAGGTTGAGGTAGGCGATATCATCGCCGATGGTCCGTCCACCAATCTTGGCGAGCTGGCGCTGGGGCGGAATGTGCTCGTCGCCTTCATGCCCTGGAATGGCTACAACTTCGAAGACTCGATCCTGATTTCCGAACGGATCGTGCGCGATGATGTCTTCACCTCGATCCATATCGAGGAATTCGAGGTCATGGCCCGCGATACCAAGCTCGGGCCTGAGGAAATCACCCGTGACATTCCGAATGTCGGTGAGGAAAGCCTGCGCAATCTTGACGAAGCGGGGATCGTCTATATCGGTGCGGAAGTGAATCCCGGCGATATTCTGGTCGGCAAGGTCACGCCCAAGGGTGAATCGCCGATGACGCCGGAAGAAAAGCTGTTGCGCGCAATCTTCGGTGAAAAGGCCTCCGATGTGCGTGATACCTCGCTGAAACTGCCCCCCGGTGTGACCGGCACGGTGGTCGAGGTGCGGGTATTCAACCGCCATGGCATTGAAAAAGACGAACGCGCGATGGCGATTGAACGGTCGGAGATCGAAGCCCTCGCCAAGGACCGCGACGATGAACGCTCGATTCTCGAGCGCAACATCTATGGCCGGCTGCGCGAGTTGCTGCGTGACAAGGTGGCGGCAAATGGTCCCAAGGGCATCAAGGCGGACAGCAAGATCACCGATGCCGTACTTGATGATCTGCCCGCGCCGAGTGCCTGGTGGCAGATTGCGCTGAAGAACGACAAGGCAATGGCTGAAGTCGAGACGCTCAAGAAGCAATTTGACGAGTCCATGGCGCAGTTGCAGGCGCGGTTCGAGAACCGGGTCGACAAGTTGCAGCGCGGCGATGAATTGCCGCCGGGGGTGATGAAGATGGTAAAAGTCTTTGTCGCTGTGAAGCGGAAGTTGCAGCCAGGTGATAAAATGGCCGGCCGGCACGGTAATAAGGGCGTGATTTCGAAGATCGTGCCGATTGAGGATATGCCATTTACCGATGAGGGCCGTCAGGTCGATATCGTGCTCAATCCGCTCGGCGTGCCGAGCCGGATGAATGTCGGGCAAATTCTTGAAACGCATCTTGGTTGGGCCTGTGCCGGACTTGGAAAGAAGATCGGCGATGCGCTGGATGCAGCCCGGCGCGGCAATGGTAACGGAGACCTCAACGACGCGCTGAAGCTGGCTTATGGCGATGCGCTTTATGATGAGGATGTGGCGACCATGTCGGACGCCGAAGTTCTGGAAATGGCGGAAAATCTGCGCAATGGCGTGCCAATCGCTACACCTGTGTTTGATGGCGCGCATGAGCACGATATCGCTGAAAATCTGGAGCGGGCAGGCCTTGATGCATCAGGGCAGGTAACCCTTTATGATGGGCAGACCGGTGAAGAATTCCATCGTAAGGTGACGGTGGGGTATATTTATATGCTAAAACTGCATCACCTTGTGGATGACAAGATCCATGCACGCTCGATCGGTCCGTATAGCCTTGTAACCCAGCAGCCGCTGGGCGGTAAGGCGCAGTTCGGCGGGCAGCGTTTTGGTGAGATGGAGGTGTGGGCGCTGGAAGCTTACGGCGCGGCATATACCCTGCAGGAGATGCTGACAGTCAAGTCAGACGATGTGGCCGGGCGTACGAAAGTCTATGAGGCGATCGTTCGCGGTGACGAGACGTTTGAAGCAGGCATCCCGGAATCCTTCAATGTGTTGGTGAAGGAAATGCGGTCTCTGGCCCTGAACGTTACCTTGCTGAACAAGGAAGAGTAACGGTCGGCTCAGATGGCGGGTCACCCCGCCAGGCATCTAAAGTAAGAAAAACCGGCGCTGTGCTTTTGCTGCGCCGGCTCTAATTTTCCCCACCTCTGCGAGAGGGACAGGAGTTTCGGAAGATGAACCAGGAAATCGCGAATATCTTTCAGCCGGTCGGTCAGCGCGAAAATTTTGATCGCCTGCAGATCTCGCTTGCCAGTCCCGAGCGCATTTTGTCCTGGTCGTTCGGTGAAATCAAAAAGCCCGAGACGATCAACTACCGCACATTCAAGCCTGAACGCGACGGCTTGTTCTGCGCCCGTATTTTCGGGCCGATCAAGGACTATGAATGCCTGTGCGGCAAATATAAGCGGATGAAATATAAGGGTATCATCTGCGAAAAATGTAATGTCGAGGTGACCCTGTCGAAGGTCCGGCGCGAACGGATGGGCCATATCGAGCTTGCCGCGCCGGTTGCACATATCTGGTTCCTGAAATCCCTGCCCAGCCGGATCGGGCTGATGCTCGATATGACGCTGAAGGATCTCGAGCGGATATTGTATTTCGAGCAATATGTCGTCGTTGAACCGGGGCTGACCCCGCTGAAGCAGTATCAGCTGATCAGTGAGGAAGAATATTGGCAGGCACAGGACGAATATGGCGATGACGCCTTTACCGCCGGGATCGGCGCGGAGGCTATTCGCGAATTGCTGATGGCAATCGACCTTGTCGCGACCCGTGACAGGCTGCGTGAAGAGTTGGCCGAGGCAACCGGTGAAGCCAAGCCCAAGAAAATTGCGAAGCGGCTCAAGCTGTTTGAAGCCTTTATCGAATCGGGTAACCGCCCCGAGTGGATGATCCTGACGGTCATTCCGGTTATACCGCCGGAATTGCGGCCGCTGGTGCCGCTCGATGGCGGCCGGTTTGCAACTTCGGATCTGAACGATCTGTACCGCCGTGTGATCAACCGTAACAACCGGCTGAAGCGTCTTATCGAGCTGCGTGCGCCTGATATCATCATCCGTAACGAAAAGCGGATGCTGCAGGAATCGGTGGATGCGCTGTTTGATAATGGTCGTCGCGGCCGGGTGATCACGGGCGCGAACAAGCGGCCGCTGAAATCCCTGTCCGATATGCTGAAGGGCAAGCAGGGGCGTTTCCGCCAGAATCTGCTTGGCAAGCGTGTCGACTATTCGGGCCGTTCGGTGATTGTTGTGGGGCCGGAACTGAAGCTGCATCAGTGCGGCCTGCCGAAGAAGATGGCGCTTGAGCTGTTCAAGCCCTTTATCTACGCGCAGCTTGAAGCACGTGGTCTGTCGACGACGGTCAAGCAGGCCAAAAAGCTGGTTGAGAAGGAGCGGCCCGAGGTCTGGGACGTGCTTGATCAGGTTATCCGCGAACATCCGGTCATGCTGAACCGTGCGCCGACGCTGCACCGGCTTGGCATTCAGGCATTCGAGCCGGTGCTGATCGAAGGTAAGGCCATTCAACTGCATCCGCTGGTTTGCGCGGCATTCAACGCTGATTTCGATGGCGACCAGATGGCGGTGCATGTGCCGCTGAGCCTGGAATCGCAGCTTGAAGCGCGCGTGCTGATGATGTCGACCAATAATATTCTGCGTCCCTCGGACGGTAAGCCGATTATCGTTCCAAGCCAGGATATCGTTCTGGGGCTGTACTACATCACGCTTGAGAAGAACAATGAGCCGGGGGAAGGGCGCGTTTTTGCCAATTTGGGTGAAATCGAACATGCCCTGTCGCAAGGCGGCATTACGCTGCACAGCAAGATTATCGCCCGGCGCAACTCTGTCGATCCGGAAGGCAACCCGATTCTTGAGCGGGTCGAGACGACACCTGGCCGTATGATGATTGGCGATTTGCTGCCGCGGCATCCGCAGGTGCCGTTTTCGCTTGTCAATCGGTTGCTGACCAAGCGCGATATTTCGCATGTGATCGATGTGGTTTACCGCCACACAGGGCAGAAGGAGACGGTGATATTCTGTGACCGGATCATGGCGCTTGGGTTCCGTAATGCGTTCCGCGCCGGTATTTCCTTCGGCAAGGACGATATGGTCGTGCCCGAAGCCAAAGTGCGGATGGTCGAGGAAACCCGTACCCTGGCGAAGGAATATGAGCAGCAATATATCGATGGCCTGATCACGCAGCAGGAAAAATACAACAAGGTGATCGACGCCTGGTCTAAATGTACCGATCAGGTGGCCGACGAAATGATGGATGAGATTTCAAGCGTCGGTGTTGTCTCCGAAACCGGCCGCGATGCGGAAATCAATTCCATCTATATGATGGCGCATTCCGGCGCGCGCGGTTCGGCGGCGCAGATGAAGCAGCTTGCCGGTATGCGGGGCCTGATGGCTAAACCTTCAGGCGAAATCATCGAGACACCGATCATTTCCAACTTTAAGGAAGGTCTGACGGTGCTCGAATATTTCAATTCGACCCATGGCGCGCGCAAGGGCCTTGCCGACACCGCGTTGAAGACCGCGAATTCAGGTTATCTGACACGGCGTCTGGTCGATGTTGCGCAGGATTGTATCATCAAGGAAGAGGATTGCGGCACAGATCGCGGGCTGACGGTTGCCGCAGTCGTCGAAGGCGGCGAAGTGCTTGAGCCGCTTGGTGATCGCATTCTGGGGCGGACGACCTGCGAAGATGTGCTGCACCCGATTTCCGATGAGCTGCTGGCTGCCAAGGGCGAGATGATCGATGAGGCAATGGCCGAACGGATTGTCGAGGCGGATATCCAGTCGGTCCGTATCCGGTCGGTGCTGACCTGCGAATCCAAGACGGGCGTATGCGCAAGCTGTTATGGCCGTGATCTGGCTCGCGGTACGCCGGTTAATATCGGTGAGGCGGTGGGCGTTATCGCCGCCCAGTCGATCGGTGAGCCGGGGACCCAGCTAACCATGCGGACGTTCCATATCGGTGGTACCGCGCAGGTTGCCGAACAATCGTTCATCGAGGCATCGCAGGAAGGTACGTTACAGATTCAGGACAAGAATACGGTTGTTGACCGGACTGGCAAGGAAGTCATTCTGGGCCGCAACAATGTCTTGTCGATCATTGATGCGAAAGGCCTGGAGCGAGCGAATTATAAAGTGCCCTATGGCACGCGCCTGCTCGTTGCCGAGGGCGCCAGTGTGAAGAAGGGCACCCGGATCTGCGAATGGGATCCCTATACATTGCCCATCATTACCGAGAAGGCCGGCATCGTTAAATTCATCGATCTGGTGAATGGCGTGTCGATGCGCGACCTTGCCGATGATACGACCGGAATCACGAACAAGATTGTCGTGGACTGGCGGTCTGCGCCGAAGGGGGCCGATCTCAAGCCAGCAATGGCGCTGGTTGATGCGAAAGGCGAACCGGTAAAGCTGCGCAGTGGCGAGCTTGATGCCCGTTATTTGTTGTCGGTCGATGCTATCTTGTCGGTTGAGGATGGCGCCGAAGTGGAGGCCGGCGATGTGCTGGCCCGTATCCCGCGCGAAAGTGCGAAGACGCGTGACATCACCGGTGGTTTGCCGCGGGTGGCGGAGCTGTTCGAGGCGCGCCGGCCCAAGGATCACGCGGTCCTTGCCGAATCCGACGGCATCGTGAAATTCGGTCGCGACTATAAAAACAAGCGCCGGATTATTGTCGAATCCCAGGAAGACCCCGATCAGGTGACAGAATATCTGATACCAAAGGGCAAGCATCTGTCGGTTCAGGAAGGGGATTTCATCCGCAAGGGTGAATATCTGCTCGATGGTAATCCTGCACCGCACGATATTCTCGCGATTTTAGGCGTGGAAGAGCTCGCCAACTATCTGGTGCAGGAAATTCAGGAAGTGTACCGCCTGCAGGGTGTGCCGATTAACGATAAGCATATCGAGGTAATCGTCCGGCAAATGCTGCAGAAGGTCGAGGTGACCGACCCGGGCGAGACGTCGCTGCTGAAAGGCGAGCAGATCGACCGGATCGAGTTTGACGAGATAAACGAGAAAACCGAAGCCGAGGGCCGTAAGCCGGCTGTTGGTTCGCCGGTCCTGCTTGGTATTACCAAAGCCTCGTTGCAGACGCGCTCCTTTATTTCCGCAGCCTCCTTCCAGGAGACCACCCGTGTTCTGACGGAAGCAGCGGTTAGCGGTAAGGTCGATTATCTTGCCGGTCTGAAGGAGAATGTCATTGTCGGTCGGCTTATTCCGGCAGGTACAGGCTCTGTCTATAACGAGTTCAAGGCTGTCGCGACAGAGCGCGACAATGTCATTATTGGTGAACGCGCGGCGGCGGCTGCGTTGTCGGCTCCCGAAACGCAGGCGTTTGCCGATGCGGAAGCAGTGTTCGGCGATTCCGGCAGCAGCGGTTCCGGCGATGATTCGGATGCCGATCCCACATTGCCCGATGCCGAATGACTTCAATAATTCTCACGCCGGCGGCAGAAAAATCTGCCGCCGGAACCGGGTGTTTTGCTGCTTTGTTTCCTTTTTGACTGATTTCGCGCAAGAAAATTACAGCGCTTCTCTTTCTGAATAGCATGTAAAAATTTTTCGGGAATCCGGTTGACGGGCTGCGGTACCACAAGTACTATCCGCGCCACTTTCCCGGGCACGGTCGTAGGTTGCAAAGCTTAAACACTGCCGGGGAGTAAAGCACAAAAAGTACTGGCGCATGATCTGGTCAAGGACCCGATCCTCTGCAAACGCGACGGGACGCGCAGCCAAGCAGGCCTTGGCGTGTGTTGCGTGCATTTTTTCGCCGCGTTGCGGCAAAACTGGGAAAACGGGAAATCAGATCGACATGCCCACGATCAATCAATTGGTCCGCAAGCCGCGCAAAGCGCCGGTAAAACGCAACAAGGTGCCGGCGCTGGAGCAGTGCCCGCAAAGGCGGGGCGTGTGCACGCGCGTTTATACGACAACGCCGAAGAAGCCGAATTCCGCGCTGCGCAAAGTTGCGCGTGTGCGTCTGACGAACGGGTTCGAGGTAACAAGCTATATCCCTGGCGAGGGGCATAATCTGCAGGAGCATTCGGTTGTCCTGATACGGGGCGGTCGTGTGAAGGATCTTCCCGGCGTCCGCTATCATGTCATTCGCGGTGTGCTGGATACGCAGGGCGTGAAGGATCGCCGCCAGCGGCGTTCCAAATATGGCGCCAAGCGGCCGAAATAAGTTCAGAAGGATCGGGGATCGATGTCACGACGTCATAGCGCTGAAAAACGCCAGGTTCTGGGCGACGCCAAATTTGGTGATCTTGTCGTTACCAAATTCATGAACTCGCTGATGTTTCACGGCAAGAAATCGGCTGCGGAAAGAATTACCTACGGGGCGTTTGAGCTGATTCAAAGCAAGGCGGGGCGGAACCCGGTCGAGCTGTTTCATGATGCGCTGGAAAACATCAAGCCGAATGTCGAGGTGCGGTCTCGGCGTGTCGGTGGTGCGACATACCAGGTGCCTGTAGAGGTGCGTGCGGAGCGTCGCCAGGCATTGGCTATTCGCTGGCTGATTTCTGCGGCGCGGGCACGTAATGAAAACACGATGGTAGAGCGCCTGTCCGGCGAGCTTCTGGATGCTGTGAATAATCGTGGATCCGCCGTGAAAAAGCGTGAGGATACGCATCGGATGGCGGAAGCGAACCGCGCATTCTCGCATTATCGCTGGTAGGCGACGTTAGCCCAAAGGTACTGGTAAAATGGCCCGTAAAACTCCTCTCGAAAAATATCGCAATATCGGCATCATGGCGCATATTGATGCCGGTAAGACGACAACGACCGAGCGTGTTCTGTATTATACGGGCGTCAGCCACAAGATTGGCGAAGTCCATGACGGCGCTGCCACCATGGACTGGATGGAGCAGGAGCAGGAGCGAGGCATTACGATCACCTCGGCTGCGACCACCTGCTTCTGGCGCGACTATCGCATTAATATTATCGATACGCCGGGGCATGTGGACTTCACGATCGAGGTTGAGCGTTCGCTGCGCGTGCTTGACGGTGCGGTTGCTGTGTTCGACTCGGTTGCAGGTGTTGAGCCGCAGTCTGAAACAGTTTGGCGGCAGGCGGATAAGTACGGCGTGCCGCGCATCTGCTTCGTGAACAAGATGGATCGTATTGGCGCCGATTTTTACCGTTGTGTCGACATGATCGTCGATCGGCTGGGTGCGGTGCCGCTGGTGTGTCAGCTGCCGATTGGTGGTGAATCTGATTTCGCCGGTGTTGTCGATCTGATCCGGATGAAGGGGATCGTCTGGAAGGATGAAAGCCTGGGTGCGGAATTTGTGATCGGCGATATCCCGGCCGACTTGCAGGATCGTGCAGCGGAATATCGCGAAAAGCTCGTTGAGCTTGCTGTCGAGCAGGACGAGGCGGTGATGGAGGCTTACCTCGAAGGTGAGGAGCCTGATGAGGCGACCCTGATCGCCTGCATTCGCAAGGGTACGGTCTCGGGGGCGTTCGTTCCCGTGTTGTGTGGCTCTGCTTTTAAGAACAAGGGCGTTCAGCCGCTGCTTGATGCGGCTGTCGACTTTCTGCCTTCTCCCCGTGACGTTGAGGCGATTCGGGGGGTTAAGCCCGGTACAGATGAGGAAGTCGTGCGCGCATCAAAGGATGATGCGCCGCTGTCCGCTCTGGCCTTTAAGGTCATGAATGATCCTTTTGTCGGTTCGTTGACTTTTGTGCGGATCTATTCGGGTGTGATGGAGGCGGGCAGTGGCTTGCTCAACGCAAACCGTGATAATCGCGAACGCGTTGGGCGGATGCTGCAAATGCATGCCGCCAAGCGTGAAGAGGTGAAGGAGGCGCGCGCCGGTGACATCGTTGCGCTGGCCGGTCTGAAGAATACGGTTACCGGCGATACCTTGTGCGATCCGGCGCATCCCGTATCGCTTGAAAGCATGGAGTTCCCCGATCCGGTGATCGAGGTCGCGGTGGAGCCCAAGACCAAGGGCGATCAGGAAAAAATGTCTGTTGCGCTGGGGCGTCTGGCGCAGGAGGATCCCTCGTTCCGCGTGTCGTCGGATACGGAATCGGGGCAGACGATCATCAAGGGAATGGGTGAGCTGCATCTTGACATTATCGTCGATCGCATGCGGCGTGAATTCAAGGTCGATGCAAATGTGGGCGCACCGCAGGTTGCTTATCGCGAAACAATTTCGAAGCCGACCGAGATCGACTACACCCACAAGAAGCAAACGGGTGGTTCCGGGCAGTTTGCCCGCATCAAGTTGCAGTTCGAACCGCTTGAGCCGGGTGAAGGTCAGCATTTCGAAAACAAGGTTGTCGGCGGTTCGGTGCCGCGCGAATATATTCCCGGCGTTGAGAAGGGGATTTTCTCGGTTGCCGAATCTGGCGTGTTGGCCGGGTTCCCGGTTATCGATTTCAAGGTGACGCTTGTCGATGGTGCGAGCCACGATGTTGACTCCAGCGTCATGGCCTTTGAAATCGCTGCGCGTGCGGCCTTCCGTGAGGGTGTGCGTCAGGCAGGACCGAAGTTGCTTGAGCCGATCATGCGCGTCGAGGTGGTGACGCCGGAAGATTATATGGGCGATGTGATCGGCGATCTGAACAGCCGGCGCGGCCAGATCGGCGGTACCGAATCGCGTGGCAATGCAACGGTTATTCAGGCAATGGTGCCGCTGGCCAACATGTTTGGTTATGTGAATACCCTGCGTTCCATGAGCCAGGGGCGTGCGCAATACACCATGTTCTTTGATCACTATGAAGCTGTGCCGCAGCATGTGTCTGACGAGGTGCTGGCAAAGCTGGCCTAGGGTGATTGGCTGGGCTGGTTGAGCGGATAGTAACGGTATTTGGATCGCGGCCGGGATAGGGCCGTAAAACGGAGACGAGACGATGTCGAAGGAAAAGTTTGAGCGGACAAAGCCGCATTGCAACATCGGGACGATTGGTCACGTTGATCACGGTAAGACGTCGCTGACGGCAGCGATTACGAAGGTTTTGGCGGAAGCTGGCGGAGCCTCTTTCACGGCGTATGACGAGATTGACAAGGCGCCGGAAGAGAAGGCGCGTGGGATCACGATTTCGACGGCGCATGTGGAATATGAGACGGAGAACCGCCACTATGCGCATGTGGACTGCCCGGGGCATGCTGACTATGTGAAGAACATGATCACCGGCGCGGCGCAGATGGACGGGGCGATCCTTGTTGTGTCTGCTGCTGACGGTCCGATGCCGCAGACGCGCGAGCATATTCTTCTGGCGCGTCAGGTTGGCGTTCCCGCGCTTGTTGTTTTCATGAACAAGGTGGATCAGGTTGACGATGAGGAGCTTCTGGAGCTTGTCGAGATGGAGATCCGGGAGCTTCTGTCTTCTTACGAGTTTCCCGGCGACGATATTCCGATTGTGCGCGGTTCAGCGCTTGTTGCGCTTGAGGATGGGGATCCTGCGATTGGCCGTGATGCGGTTTTGCAGCTGATGGCTGAGGTTGATGCCTATATTCCGCAGCCTGAGCGTCCGAAGGACAAGCCGTTCCTGATGCCGATCGAGGATGTTTTCTCGATTTCGGGCCGTGGTACGGTTGTGACGGGTCGTGTTGAGAGCGGCATTGTCAATGTCGGCGACGAGATTGAGATTGTCGGCATCAAGGACACGCAGAAGACGGTTTGCACGGGCGTCGAGATGTTCCGCAAGCTTCTGGATCAGGGCGAGGCTGGCGACAATATCGGTGCGCTGCTGCGCGGTATTGACCGTGACGAGGTTGAGCGCGGTCAGGTTCTTGCGGCACCCGGTTCGATCACGCCGCATACGAAGTTCAAGGCGGAAGCCTATATCCTGACGAAGGATGAGGGCGGGCGTCATACGCCGTTTTTCACGAATTATCGGCCGCAATTTTACTTCCGGACGACGGATGTGACCGGGGTTGTGAGCTTGCCCGAGGGCACCGAGATGGTGATGCCGGGCGACAATGTTGCGATGGATGTGGAACTGATCGTGCCGATCGCGATGGATGAGGGGCTGCGCTTTGCGATCCGCGAAGGCGGCCGTACCGTCGGCGCAGGCGTCGTCTCCGCTATCGTCGAGTAAACAGGTTATTGCCAAAGCGCCGGCAATCGGTCGGCGCTTTTCAGACTTCGGACTTATTAGGGGCAGGCGTATAGCATGCAAAACCAGAATATCCGTATCCGGTTGAAGGCGTTCGAGCATCGCGTGCTTGATCAGTCGACAAGGGAAATCGTCAATACGGCGAAGCGGACCGGCGCGACAGTGCGCGGTCCGATCCCGCTGCCAACCAGGATCGAGAAATTTACCGTGCTGCGTTCGCCGCATATCGATAAGAAGAGCCGCGAACAGTTCGAGATGCGGACGCATAAGCGTTTGCTCGATATCGTCGATCCGACGCCACAAACCGTGGATGCGCTGATGAAGCTTGATCTGGCTGCTGGCGTTGACGTGGAAATTAAGCTTTAACGGGTGAAGAGATGCGTTCCGGTGTAATTGCCCAAAAACTCGGCATGACCCGCGTCTTTAAGGATGATGGTCGGCATGTGCCGGTGACCGTTCTGAAGATGGACGGATGTCAAGTCGTTGCGCGGCGTACCGAGGAAAGTCACGGTTATAATGCCGTGCAACTCGGTAATGGGGCCGTCAAATTAAAAAATGTAACCCGCCCGATGCGGGGGCATTTTGCTGTCGCTTCGGTTGAGCCCAAGCGGAAGCTCGCGGAATTCCGTGTTTCCGCGGATGCCGTGCTCGATGTCGGAGCGACGTTAAGGGCCGATCATTTTGTTGTCGGGCAGCGTGTCGACGTGTCGGGGACGAGCATCGGTAAGGGATTTGCCGGCGCGATGAAGCGGCATAATTTCGGCGGTCTGCGCGCCAGCCACGGCGTGTCGATTTCGCATCGTTCGCATGGTTCGACGGGGCAGTGTCAGGATCCCGGGCGCGTCTTCAAGGGGAAGAAGATGGCCGGCCATATGGGCGCTGCGCGGGTTACGACGCAGAACCTCGAAATTGTCGCGACTGACGTTGAGCGCGGTTTGTTGCTCGTGAAAGGCGCGGTACCTGGTTCAAAAGGCGGATGGGTTCTGGTTCGGGATGCGGTGAAAAAGGCTGTACCCGAAGATGCACCTTTCCCGGCATCGCTTCATGTTGCCAATGATGTTGGCGGCGCGGATGCGGCCGCGGATGTTGCGCCGGCCGAAATTGTTGCGGATCAGACTGCGGAGCAGGCTGCCGAGGAGAAAGGTCAGGACGCATGAAAGCGCAGGTAAAACGGCTTGATGCAAGTGATGCGGGGGAGCTTGAACTCGCGGATGCGGTTTTTGGCGTCGAACCGCGTGCCGATATTCTGCATCGCAATGTTGTTTGGCAGCTGAACAAACGGCGCGCTGGTACGCATAAGGTGAAGTTGCGCAGCGAAATAAAGATGACGACCAAGAAATTCGGGCGTCAGAAAGGTAGCGGCGGTGCGCGGCATGGTGCGCGATCAGCCAATATCTTCCGTGGCGGCGGTGTGGCCCATGGGCCGGTGCCCAGGAGCCACGAGACGCAGTTGCCCAAGAAAGTGCGGCGTTTGGGTTTGCGGCATGCGCTGTCGTCAAAAGCCAGGGATCAGCAGCTGATTATTCTGGAGGATGCCAAGCTTGCAGATGGCAAGACCAGGGCGCTGCAGGCCGCGCTTGAAAAGCTGGGCATCGAACGGGCCTTGTTCATCGACGGCAATGAAGTCGATGTAAAGCTGGCGCAGGCAGCGCGGAACTTGCCTTATGTCGATGTGCTGCCAAGTCAGGCGGCGAATGTCTACGACATTCTGCGTTGCGACAAACTTGTGCTGACAAAGGCTGCTGTGGCGCAATTGGAAGGACGGCTGTCATGAATCGGGAGCGGATTTACGATATTATCTTGAGCCCGGTCATTACCGAAAAAGCGACGCTTGGTTCGGAACATAACCAGGTTACCTTTCGCGTCGCGCGCGATGCGACCAAGCCTGAGATCAAGAAAGCGGTGGAGACTCTGTTTGACGTGAAAGTCGACGGAGTGAATACGCTGCAGCAGAAGGGCAAGGTGAAGCGGTTCCGTGGCCATCTGGGCAAGCGGAGCGATTACAAGAAAGCGATCGTGCGGCTGGCTGATGGTCAGACAATCGACGTGACGACTGGCCTTTAGGAAGGGACCGGGAAAAGCTCATGGCGCTTAAATCTTATAAACCTTCAACTCCGGGCCAGCGCGGACTCGTGCTGGTCAGCCGCGACGGGCTCTGGAAAGGCAAGCCCGTCAAGTCGCTGACAGAGGGGTTGAGCAAGAGCGGTGGCCGCAACAATCGGGGGCGCATCACCGCATATCATCGCGGTGGCGGTCATAAACGGACTTATCGCAAGGTCGATTTTAAACGTAACAAGTTTGATGTCGCGGGTGTGGTCGAGCGGTTGGAATATGATCCCAACCGGACAGCGTTCATTGCGCTTGTGAAATATGATGATGGTGAGCTGGCCTATATCCTGGCACCGCAACGGCTGGCGGCGGGGGACCGGGTGATTTCCGGCCGTCGCGTGGATGTAAAGCCGGGCAATGCGATGCCGCTTTCCGGCATACCGGTCGGCACGATCATTCATAATATCGAGCTGAAACCGGGGAAGGGCGGGCAGATCGCGCGCTCGGCCGGTGCCTATGCGCAGTTGATCGGCCGCGATGGCGGCTATGCGCAAGTCAGGTTGTCCTCGGGTGAGCAGCGCTTGGTGTTATCGAGCTGCATGGCGACGGTGGGTGCCGTGTCGAATGCGGATAATTCGAACCAGAATATGGGCAAGGCGGGCCGTCGCCGCTGGAAAGGGCGTCGGCCGGTTGTGCGCGGCGTTGCGATGAACCCGGTCGATCACCCGCATGGCGGTGGTGAAGGGCGGACTTCAGGCGGCCGGCATCCGGTAAGCCCCTGGGGTCAGCCGACCAAAGGTAAACGCACCCGGTCCAATAAAGCGACTGACAAATTCATTTTGCGCAGCCGCCATTTGAAAAAGAAGAGGCGCTAGGCCGTGACACGTTCCGTATGGAAAGGCCCGTTTGTCGACGGGTATTTGTTAAAAAAAGCCGAGGCGGCGCGCGAATCCGGCCGACGGGAAGTGATCAAGATCTGGTCGCGACGGTCAACGATTCTGCCGCAATTCGTGGGTCTGACATTTGCCGTGTATAACGGTCACAAATTCATCCCCGTTTTGGTGACCGAGGATATGGTGGGTCATAAATTCGGCGAGTTTTCGCCGAGCCGCACCTATTACGGCCATACGGCGGACAAGAAGGCAAAGAGGCGTTAAGCGATGGGCAAGAATGCGCAGGCGCGGGCGTTGCCGGATAACGAAGCCAAGGCTGTTGGCCGTATGATCCGTGTGAGCCCGCAGAAACTGAACCTGGTCGCGAGCAATATTCGCGGTCTGCATGTCGAGAAAGCGCTGGCCGAGTTGTCATTTTCGCGCCGCCGTATCGCTGGTGACGTGAAGAAGGTGCTGGAATCGGCGATCGCGAATGCGGAGAACAACCACGGGCTCGATATGGACTCGCTCTATGTCAAAGAGGCCTATGTCGGCAAGGCCTTGGTGATGAAGCGTTTTCGCGCGCGCGCAAGGGGCCGGGTAGGTAAAATCATGAAGCCGTTCAGCAATCTGACAATTGTTGTACGCGAAGGCGAGGAGAACGCCTAATGGGGCAGAAAGTAAATCCGATCGGCCTGCGCGTCGGTGTAAACCGCACATGGGACTCCCGCTGGTATGCCGAGGGTGAATCCTATGGCAGCCTGTTGCACGAGGATGTCAAGATTCGCGACCTCATCATGAAACGGCTGAAGCAGGCCGGGGTCTCGCGCGTACATATTGAGCGGCCGCACAAGAAATGTCGGGTGACGATTTACTCAGCGCGTCCGGGCGTGGTAATCGGCAAGAAGGGCGCCGATATCGAAAAGCTGCGGAATGAAGTCTCCGCGCTGACCGACAGCGAGGTGCATCTCAATATCGTCGAGATCCGCAAACCCGAAATCGATGCGCAGCTGATTGCCGAAAATATCGCGCAACAGCTGGAGCGCCGGGTGGCGTTCCGCCGTGCCATGAAGCGGGCGGTGCAATCGGCCATGCGGCTTGGTGCGCTTGGTATTCGTGTGAATTGCGGCGGCCGCCTGGGCGGCGCGGAAATCGCGCGTACGGAATGGTATCACGAGGGACGTGTCCCGCTGCATACGTTGCGGGCCGATATCGATTACGGCACATCGACGGCGCATACCGCCTATGGCACATGCGGCGTGAAGGTGTGGGTGTTTAAGGGCGAGATCATGGAACATGATCCGATGGCCCAGGATGCGCGGCTGAATGCGGCGCAGGAAGCGGGAAACCGTCCGGCACGGCCGGCAGGCCCCCGCGCAGGACGCGAATAAAGAGCTGGTACGATGCTGCAACCAAAAAAGACAAAATTCCGGAAGGCGCATAAGGGGCGCATTCACGGTGTTGCCAAGGGCGGCTACACATTGAACTTCGGCGCCTATGGATTGAAGGCGGTTGAGCCGGAGCGGATTACCGCGCGGCAGATCGAGGCGGCGCGGCGCGCGATCACCCGTCATATGAAACGCGCGGGACGTGTGTGGATCCGGGTTTTCCCCGACGTGCCGGTTAGTCAAAAGCCGACAGAAGTACGTATGGGTAAAGGTAAGGGCTCGCCTGAATTCTGGGTCGCGCGCGTGAAACCAGGCCGGATTATGTTCGAGATCGACGGTGTGCCGGAGTCGATTGCCAAAGAAGCGCTGCGTCTGGGTGCAATGAAATTGCCGATCAAGACGCGTGTCGTCAGCCGCATATTGTAAAAGGTGGAACCAATGAAGGCCGCTGAGTTGAGAGATAAATCGTCTGACGAGCTGCAGGATGAGATCCTGAAGCTGAAGAAAGAGCAGTTTAATCTGCGTTTCCAGATGGCTACAGGCCAATTGGAGGGAACGTCGCGGATGCGTTATGTCCGGCGTGATATCGCGCGGATGAAGACGATTTTGAATGAGCGCGCGGCGGCGAATGCCTCGCAAGCGGCGGAGGGTTAAAGATGCCCAAGCGTATTTTGCAAGGTGTCGTGGTGAGTGACAAGGCGGACAAAACAGTCGTTGTCCGTGTCGAGCGGCGGTTTTCGGATCCGGTAATGAAGAAGACCGTCAGGCGGTCCAAAAAATATCATGCGCATGATCCCGAGAACGCATTTTCCGCGGGTGACACGGTACGGATTCGCGAATGCAGTCCGGTATCGAAAAAGAAGGCATGGGAAGTCATCGCGGAAGAAGCTTAGTAGCTCTGCGGTCCCGACAGGCAGGATTTGGTCGCGTTCTTCGCGGCATGGCATTAATTCGGTTGATAGGATCCGACAATGATCCAGATGCAAACAAGGCTCGATGTAGCCGATAACTCCGGTGCGCGGCAGGTGCAGTGCATCAAAGTATTGGGCGGGTCAAAGCGGCGGTACGCCACGGTTGGTGATATTATTGTGGTCAGCGTCAAGGAGGCTATCCCGCGCGGCCGTGTGAAGCGTGGCGATGTCTTGAAGGCGGTCGTCGTGCGAACCGCGAAAGATATTCAGCGCCCTGACGGGAGTGCGATCCGCTTCGACCGCAATGCGGCCGTGTTGATCAACAATCAGGGTGAGCCGATCGGTACGCGTATTTTCGGGCCGGTTGTTCGCGAGTTGCGCTCGAAAAATCATATGAAGATTATTTCGCTCGCGCCGGAGGTGTTGTGATGGCGGCCAAGAGTAAGATCAAAAAGGGCGATAAGGTCATTGTGTTGACCGGGCGCGACAAGGGCAAGCAGGGCGAAGTGCTCAAGATGCTGCCTGCTGAACGCCGCGCTGTCGTTCAGGGTGTCAATCAAGTGAAACGGCATACGCGGCCGAGTGCAAATTCGGGCGGCGGAATCGTGGTCAAGGAAGCCTCTATTCATATTTCCAATCTGGCGGTTGTTGACCCGAAAACCGGCGAGGCGACCCGGATCGGCTATCGGACGCTGGAAGACGGGCGCAAGGTCCGGTTTGCAAAAGCATCAGGAGAAGTAATCGATGTCTGATACGGCCTATATTCCAAGGCTGAAGGGTCATTACGACGCGGTGATCCGCGATAGCCTGTTGAACGAATTCAACTACACCAATCCGATGCAGATTCCGCGGTTGGACAAGGTCGTCCTGAATATGGGCGTCGGTGCGGCGGTGCAGGATTCCAAGAAGGTGAATGTCGCGCTAGAAGAGTTGAGCCTGATTTCGGGCCAGCGTGCGGTCATCACCCGGGCAAAGAAGTCGATCGCCGGGTTCAAGCTGCGTGAAGGCATGCCGATCGGTGTCAAGGTTACGCTGCGCCAGGCGCGCATGTACGAATTTATCGACCGGTTGGTGAATGTGGCTTTGCCGCGGGTGCGTGACTTTCGTGGATTGAGCGCCAAGAGCTTTGACGGCAATGGCAATTATGCCATGGGCCTGAAGGAACATATCGTGTTTCCCGAAATCGACTATGACAAGGTCGATACGTTCTGGGGGCTCGATGTCGTGATCTGTACGACGGCGAAGACCGATGACGAGGCGCGCGCGCTTCTCAGAGGTTTTAATTTTCCGCTGGTGGATTAACGGCGACAAGGGATTTCTGGCGGCGAAATGCCGTTGACGGAGGATTGTAATGGCAAAGAAGAGTGCGGTAGCCCGTAACAAACATCGGGAGCGTTTGGCAGCCAAGTATGCGGCAAAGCGGGCGCGGCTGAAGGCGATCACGATGGATCGCAGCCTTGCACCGGAGGAACGGTTCGCTGCGACGCTTAAGCTTGCGGAGCTACCGAGAAATTCTTCAAAAATCCGGGTTCGCAACCGTTGCGAAATTTCCGGCCGGCCACGGGCTTATTATCGCAAATTGAAAATGTCGCGCATCGCGCTTCGTGACATGGCTTCGTCGGGGCAGGTTCCCGGTATGGTCAAGTCAAGCTGGTAAGGAACATCTAAGATGTCGATGACGGATCCGCTTGCGGACATGCTGTCCCGTATTCGTAACGCACAGGCACGGCGTAAATCGAAGGTCGTGTCGCCTGCGTCTAACCTGCGCCGGCGCGTGCTCGATGTGCTTGAAGAAGAAGGGTTCATCCGGGGATATTCCCGGGTCGAATATCCTGACGGCAAGGCCGAACTCGAGATCGAGCTGAAATATGACAATGGTGAGCCGGTGATTCGCGAAATTTCGCGTGTGTCCACGCCAGGACGGCGCGTCTATTCGTCGGTGAAGGAAATTCCGCGGGTGCGGAATGGATTGGGTGTAGCTATCCTGTCGACCCCGCAAGGCGTCTTGTCAGACGCGCAGGCGCGGGAACGTAATGTGGGTGGCGAAGTTTTGTGCAAGGTATTTTAGGGCGCTGACAAGCGCTCTTTTTGCCCTGAATGTCTTGGTGAAGGATAGGAAGTCGGCAGAATGTCTCGAATTGGCAAAAACCCTGTGGCGGTTCCAAAAGGGGTGACCGTTGATCTGAAGGGGCAGGCTATAGCGGCCAAGGGCCCCAAGGGGCAGGCGACGCTGACCCTTGTGGATGAAGTTGTTGCGACCCTGGAAGGGGATGCGATAACTGTTGCGCCGCGCGACGAAAGCCGTCAGGCGCGTGCGGCCTGGGGCATGCAGCGCAGCCTGGTGGATAATTTGCTGACAGGCCTGTCGACCGGTTTCAGTCGCAAGCTGGAAGTGAATGGCGTTGGTTATCGCGCGGCCGTTCAAGGCAAGAATCTGCAGTTGCAGCTTGGTTTCAGTCACGATGTGATTTATCCGATCCCCGATGATATCGAGATCAAATGCGAGAAGCCGACATTGATCGAGGTGAGCGGGGCTGACAAGCAACGTGTCGGTCAGATCGCTGCGGAGATCCGTGGATTCAGGCCGCCCGAACCCTATAAGGGCAAAGGTGTGAAATATGACGATGAGTATATCTTCCGTAAGGAAGGCAAGAAGAAGTAGGCCAGTCTCATGAGCAATTCGGGAAAATTGCAGGCGCGCCGCAAACAACGGGTGCGTACCAAGTTGCGGAAAGTCTCTGGCGGGGAGCCGCGTTTGTCGGTGTTCCGTTCGTCAAAGAATATTTATGCGCAGATTATCGACGACAAGCAGGGGCGGACGGTGGTGTCGGCCTCCAGTCTCGATAAGGATCTGCGCGGCAAGCTGAAGACCGGGGCTGACTGCGATGCGGCATCGGCGATCGGAAAGCTGATTGCAGAGCGTGCGCAAAGCGCGGGCGTGAAGAAAGTGATATTTGACCGTGGCGGCTATCTTTACCATGGACGGGTAAAGGCGCTGGCGGAAGGCGCGCGCGAAGGCGGGCTGGAATTTTAGGGAGTTAGCGCGAAATGGCACGACGCGATACGGCACGGAATGAAAATGCGGAGCGCGGTGATAGCGAGTTTGTTGATAAACTCGTTCATATCAACCGTGTGGCCAAGGTTGTGAAGGGCGGCCGGCGGTTCGGCTTTGCGGCCTTGGTCGTAGTTGGCGATCAGAAGGGCCGGGTCGGCTTCGGTCATGGCAAGGCGCGGGAGGTGCCCGAGGCGATCCGCAAGGCGACCGAGGCCGGCAAGCGCAACATGATCCGTGTGCCGCTGCGCGAGGGGCGGACCCTGCATCATGATATCGAAGGGCGGCATGGCGCGGGCAAGGTGGTGATGCGCAGTGCGACGCCAGGTACCGGTATTATTGCCGGCGGCCCGATGCGTGCGGTATTCGAAACTCTTGGCGTGCAGGATGTGGTGGCGAAATCAACCGGGTCGAGCAACCCATACAACATGGTGCGCGCAACGATCGAGGGGTTGACGCGTCAGGTCTCGCCGCGGATGGTGGCGGCGCGCCGTGGCAAGAAAATCGGCGAGATTCAGCAGCGGCGCTTGAGCGGTGTATCGGACGCAGCCGCGTTCGAGGAAGCCGCCGGAGCGCAGGAGTAGAGATCCAATGGCAGGCAAAGACAGCAAGGCGGGGACCATCACGGTCACGCAAATCGGCAGTCCCATTCGTCGACCGGGGGATCAGCGGGCGACCCTGGTCGGACTCGGGCTGACGAAAATGCATAGCAAGCGGGTACTGGAAGATACGCCGGCGGTGCGCGGAATGATCCGGAAGGTTCAGCATCTGGTCCGGGTTGAGGCAGATAATAGCTGAGAGACAGTGTCGCTGTGATCGCCTGACGGGCGGAAGCGGCGGATTGTGACGACATTCGACAGGATAACGGCGATGAAGCTGAATGAGTTGCGGGATAACCCCGGTGCCCGAAAGGCGCGCAAGCGCGTCGGGCGTGGTATTGGTTCGGGTCTTGGCAAAACCAGCGGCCATGGCCAGAAAGGGCAGAAGGCACGCTCGGGCGTGGCGATCAAGGGTTTTGAGGGCGGCCAGATGCCGATCCACATGCGTTTGCCCAAACGCGGCTTTAACAGCCTCGCCAGTAAAGCGTTTGCGGAAGTGAACCTGGGGCGTTTGCAGGCGGCCATTGATGCTGGCAAGCTTGATGCGGCGACAAAGATCGACAGTGCTGCATTGATCGAAGCGGGGCTTGTTCGGCGTGTCGGTGATGGTGTGCGGCTGCTGGGTAAAGGCGAATTATCCGCGAAAGTCGAGATCGAGGTAACAGGCGCCTCCAAGGCCGCGATTGCGGCGGTTGAAAAGGCCGGGGGCAGCGTTACGGTGCTGTAAGCGTGCGCGGCAGTCCCGCGTTTCGTCATTTTTCAGCGCATTGCGTTCCAGGAGCAGTTCATGTCCTCAGCAGCTGAACAATTAGCCGCGAATATCAATTTTTCGACTTTTGCCAAAGCCGAGGAACTGAAGAAGCGGTTATGGTTCACGCTGGGGGCGCTGATTATTTACCGCCTTGGCACTTACATTCCGTTGCCCGGAATTAATCCGGTGGCATTGGCGGATCTGATCTCCCGCAATTCAGACGGTATTCTGGGCCTGTTCAATGTTTTTTCAGGCGGTGCGGTCGGGCGCATGGCGATCTTCGCCCTCAACATCATGCCCTATATTTCAGCCAGCATTATCATGCAGCTGATGACCACCGTCTCCCCTCGGCTTGAGCAGTGGAAGAAGGAAGGCGAGCAAGGGCGCCGGAAAATTACGCAATATACCCGTTATGGCACGGTTATTCTGGCAGCGTTCCAGGCTTACGGAATTGCGGTCAGTCTGGAAGCTGCGGGTAGCACGGTAATCGATCCAGGCTGGTTTTTCCGGGCAACGACAGTGATTACGCTTGTCGGCGGCACGATATTCTTGATGTGGTTGGGTGAGCAGATCACCGCGCGCGGCGTTGGCAATGGCATTTCGCTGATCATTTTCGCCGGGATCGTGGCGGAACTGCCAAGTGCGCTTGTCAGCACATTTGAGCTTGGCCGAACGGGCGCCTTGCCGACATTGCTGCTGCTTGCGCTGGTTGTCATGGTTGTTGGCGTAATCGCCTTTATCGTTTTCATGGAACGCGCGCAGCGCCGGTTGCTTGTGCAATATCCAAAACGCCAGGTGGGACGGAAGATGTTTGGCGGCGAGTCTTCGCATTTGCCGCTAAAGCTCAATACCGCTGGCGTTATTCCCCCGATTTTCGCGTCCTCATTGTTGCTGTTGCCTGTGACATTTGCGAATTTTTATGGCGGTGAAGGGCCCGCATGGTTGACCACCGTGACAAGTTTACTTGGGCACGGGCAGCCGCTTTATCTGCTGCTTTATGCGTCGGGTATTATTTTCTTCTGCTATTTCTACACCTCGATTGTCTTCAATCCGGAGGATACGGCAGACAATCTGCGCAAGCAGGGCGGGTTTATTCCGGGGATTCGGCCGGGGCTGAAAACAGCGGAATATATCAATGGTATTCTGACGCGATTGACGACGATTGGCGCGCTTTATCTGACCGCTGTCTGTTTGCTGCCCGAGATGCTGATTTCGCAATATTCGGTGCCGTTTTATTTCGGTGGCACGTCATTGCTGATTGTTGTCAGCGTGACGATGGATACGGTCGCACAGATTCAAAGCCATTTACTGGCGCATCAATATGAGGGGCTCATCAAGAAGTCCCGTTTGAAGGGAAGCCGCAGATGAATTTGATTTTGTTGGGCGCGCCGGGTGCGGGAAAGGGTACCCAGGCGGAGCGGTTGGTGGCCGAACGCGGTCTTGTGCAATTGTCGACGGGCGACATGTTGCGTGCAGCCGTCGCAGCGGGAACCGAAATTGGTCGCAAGGCTGAGGCGATCATGAATAGTGGCGAACTGGTCCCCGATGAGATCGTGGTGGGCATTATCTCTGACCGGATCGATGCGCCTGACTGCGCGAAAGGCTTCATTCTTGACGGTTTTCCGCGCAATACCGCACAGGCGGAAGCGCTGGACAATATGCTCGCGGAAAAAGGCAGGCAGCTTGATCTTGTTGTCGAGATCAAGGTTGATGAGCAGATTCTATTCGATCGTATCCGGACGCGTGCGGCGGAAGCGGGTGAAGGTGCGGTGCGGGCCGACGATAACGAGGAGACCTTGCGTAAGCGGCTTGATGTTTACCATCAGCAGACCGCGCCCTTGCTGCCCTATTATCAGGCTCAGGGAAAGGTTCGCAGCGTTGACGGCATGCAGCCGATCGAGACGGTTGGGGCGGAGATCAAACAGATTTTGGATGCCTTCCAGCGGAGTATCCGTTGAGCGAAAATTTGCAAGGGTGCGGCAGGTTAGGAATTGACGTTTGGCCGTCAATACTTATAATCCGCGAACCTCGCAGTGAAGGCGGCGGAACTGCGGGTTTTCGTTTGCCCATGATTTGAAGCATTGGATGCATAGTCGGCGACAGGATGTCGCCGGGTGCGAACAATCTGGATTTTGTGCCTTGAAACAATGACTTCGAGGCATTTGGATAACAGGAGAAGACGGCGTGGCGCGTATTGCAGGCGTAAACATTCCGACCAATAAGCGTGTTGAAATCGCACTGACTTACATTCATGGAATCGGGCGGACGAAAGCGAAGGAAATTTGCCAGAAAGTTGGAATTCCCTCGGAACGCCGGGTTTTCGATCTGCTGGATGCCGATGTCATCAAGATTCGTGAAGTGATCGATGCGGATTATCTCGTGGAAGGTGATTTGCGGCGCGAAACGTCCATGAATATCAAGCGGATGATGGACCTTGGCTGCTATCGCGGTTTGCGGCATCGGCGGGGTTTGCCTGTGCGGGGACAGCGCACGCATACCAATGCCCGTACCCGCAAGGGGCCGGCCAAGGCTATTGCAGGCAAGAAAAAGTAACCTGTTTCCCGGCAATCGGGGCAGGCTGGATGGTAGATACCTTAAGGGTTTAAGACGATTATGGCTAAGGAACCGGCACGCATCCGCAAGAGAGAGCGTAAGAATATCAGCTCCGGTGTGGCGCATGTGAATGCCTCATTCAATAATACGAAAATCACGATCAGCGATGCGCAGGGCAATGTGATTTCCTGGTCGTCGGCAGGGGCGATGGGCTTCAAGGGCTCGCGCAAATCAACGCCCTATGCCGCGCAGGTCGCTGCGGAAGACGCCGGCCGGAAAGCGCAAGAGCATGGGATGCAGACGCTGGAAGTTGAAGTGAAAGGTCCTGGTTCCGGGCGGGAATCCGCATTGCGGGCCTTGCAGGCAGTAGGCTTTGATATCTCCACGATCCGGGATGTTACCCCGATTCCCCATAATGGGTGCCGGCCGCCGAAACGTCGGCGAGTCTGAGTTCGTGTTGAGCGGGCGGGCCTGACTGACGGGGCCGCCGCATAGACGGCGCTTGTACAGCCTGTTTGGCTGATGGGGGGCGCAAAACTTTAATGTCGCGCAGATGGCTAGCCCTGGTGCCGACAAATGTATGAGGTTTCCAAGGTGATCGAAAAAAACTGGCAGGAACTGATTAAGCCCACAAAGTTGATCATCGAGCCGGGCGCGGATCCGCTGCGGTTGGCGAAGTTGGTTGCCGAGCCGCTGGAGCGGGGATTCGGCCTGACATTGGGCAATAGTTTGCGCCGGGTTTTGCTGTCCTCTTTGCAGGGAGCGGCGGTGACGGCGGTTCAGATCAACGATGTGTTGCATGAGTTTTCGTCGGTCGCAGGGGTGCGCGAGGATGTCACCGATATCGTGCTCAACCTGAAATCCCTTGCTTTGCGGATGCATGTGGAGGGGCCACGCAAGATGACCCTGACCGCCGAAGGGCCGGGCGAGGTGACAGCGGCGCAGATTACGCCGGTTGCCGATATCGATATCTTGAATCCCGATCTGGTGATTTGCACGTTGGATGACGGTGCCAAGCTGCGTCTGGAGCTGACAGTGAATGTGGGCAAGGGCTATGTGCCTGCGGATCGGAACCGCCCCGAGGATGCGCCGATCGGGCTGATTGCCATCGATGCGCTGTACAGCCCGGTAAAACGGGTCTCCTACAAGGTCGAAAATACGCGTGAAGGGCAGGTGCTTGATTACGACAAGTTAAGCCTGGATGTGGAAACCAACGGTGCGTTGACCCCCGAAGATGCGATTGCCTATGCGGCACGCATTCTTCAGGATCAGTTGCAGGTCTTCATTAATTTTGAAGAGCCTTCACAGGTCGTGGCGCCGCAGGAAGCACCTGAACTCGAGTTTAACCCGGCGCTGCTCAAGAAGGTCGATGAGCTTGAGCTGTCGGTGCGATCGGCGAATTGCCTGAAGAACGACAATATCATTTACATCGGCGATCTTATCCAGAAGACGGAATCGCAAATGCTGCGGACCCCGAATTTCGGGCGCAAGTCGCTGAACGAGATCAAGGAACTGCTCACTCAGATGGGTTTGCATCTGGGAATGGAAGTGCCGAATTGGCCACCGGAAAATATTGACGAGCTGGCCAAGCGGTTGGAAGATCAATTTTGAGTTGACGGGCGGTCCGCGCCCGCTGGTAGAGGAGCTGACGTTATGCGCCACGGTTATGCTGGTCGCAAACTTAACCGAACCGCATCGCACCGTAAGGCGATGTTGGCGAATATGGCATCTGCGCTGATCAAGCATGAGCAGATCATTACCACCTTGCCAAAGGCAAAGGAGCTTCGCCCCTATGTGGAGAAGCTTGTAACCAAAGGCAAGGATGGCGGCCTGCATGCCCGTCGTCAGGTTGCGGCAACGTTGCCGGATTCGGACAAGGCACAGGTGAGCAAGCTGTTTGATACGCTGGCATCGCGTTATGCCGATCGTCAGGGTGGCTATACCCGGGTAATGCGTGCGGGCTTCCGCTATGGCGATAATGCCCCGATGGCGGTGATCGAGTTTGTTGACCGTGATCCGGATGCGCGAGGTCAGGATTCGGGCCCTGTGCAATTTGATGACGATGCGGATGAAGCAAACTAAAACGGCATATCCGGTTGTAAGGAATGAAGGGGCGGCCAAATGGCTGCCCTTTGTGTTTCAACTGCCCCGAATTTCCCCACCGGTCGCGCGGGGCGCCATGCTGGGAGGCTTGGCGGCGTTACTGCTTTCGGTGTTGATGGCGCAGTCGGCATCTGCACAAGACCGCCGGATACCGCAGGCGCAAGATGAAATAAGATTGAGTTTTGCGCCGATCGTGCGGCAGGCGGCACCGGCCGTGACGAATATTTTCGCCAAGCGGGTTGTGCGTGGGGAAATGCGCTCGCCACTGCTCAATGACCCATTTCTCAGGCGATTTTTCGATGACGGTTTCTTTGGCCGGCGGCTGCCGCGCGAAAGGATGCAGAATACGCTCGGGTCGGGCGTTCTGGTGCGGTCCGACGGGGTAATCGTCACAAATAACCACGTCATTGAAAATATGACGGAGATTCGCGTTGTACTGAGTGACCGGCGCGAATTCGACGCGGAGGTTATTCTGACCGATCCGCAGACCGACCTTGCCGTGCTGAAGATCGATCCCGGTGACGAGGTGTTGCCCGTCCTGCCATTTGCAGATTCCGATAGCGTAGAGGTGGGCGATCTTGTGCTGGCGATCGGCAATCCGTTCGGTGTCGGTCAGACGGTAACAAGCGGTATTGTGTCCGCGACATCGCGTACCCAGGCTGGGGTTTCGGATTATCAGTTCTTTATTCAGACCGATGCCGCGATCAATCCGGGGAATTCCGGGGGCGCGCTGGTTGGTGTGGATGGGCGTCTTATCGGTGTGAACACGGCAATTTTCTCCCGTTCTGGCGGATCGATCGGGATCGGTTTCGCAATCCCCTCCAATATGGTTGAGCGTATTGTTGAATCCGCGCTTAATGACAAGGTGGTCGTGCGGCCTTGGCTTGGGGCATCCGGTCAGGTTGTCACGGCCGATATCGCCGCAAGCCTGGGACTGGCCAGGCCGATCGGCATCCTAATCAGTCAGATTTACCCCAATGGGCCCGCCGCGAAGGCTGGCCTGAAGGTTGGCGATGTGCTGATGAAGATCGATGGCTGGGAAATTTACGATCCGCAGAGCCTGCGCTACCGGATAGCGACAGGCAAAATCGGTGGCGAAGCTGCGGTGACGGTCTGGCGTGACGGAGGCGCAAGAGATCTTCTGGTGCCGTTGCTGTCGCCGCCCGAAGATCCGCCGCGTAATCTGACGCTGCTTGCTGGCAAACACCCGCTGACGGGGTTGACGATTGCAAATCTGTCCCCGGCTTTTTCGGAAGAACTGGGTATCGAGGGGGAAGACCGTGGTGTCATCATCGCCAAAATTCCGCCCGCGAGTCCGGCGCGGCGACTGGGCTTGCGGCAGGGCGATATCCTTGTGAAAATCGGTGATACGCCGATTGCGCGGGTCAGCGATGTCGTGAAGGCGACAGATACGCCGCGCAAGGTATGGGAATTGCAGATCAAGCGTGGCGACCGGATTATCGGTATGCGGATCAGCGCCTAGAGAAGCAGAGGTGCCAACATGACAAGTCTGTTTGAGGCGGCGGGGCTGGAGGCGGCGGCGCCGCGCCCGCTTGCCGATCGGCTGCGTCCGCGTCGGCTCGATCAGATTGTCGGGCAGGCGCATCTGCTTGGCGAAAAAGGGCCGCTCGCACGGATGGTTGCGGCCAACAAGCTGCAGTCGATCATCCTCTGGGGCCCGCCCGGCACAGGCAAGACAACGATTGCCCGGTTGCTTGCTGAGGGGTCGTCGCTACATTTCGAGCAGTTATCCGCCGTGTTTTCCGGGGTTGCCGAATTGCGCAAGGTCGTTGCGGCCGCGCGGAAACGCCATGCCGACGGTATCGGCACATTACTGTTTGTGGATGAGATTCATCGCTTCAATCGCGCGCAGCAGGATGCCTTTTTGCCCTTTGTCGAGGATGGCACGATCCTGCTTGTCGGCGCGACCACGGAAAACCCGTCATTCGAACTCAATGCGGCCTTGCTGTCGCGGGCGCAGGTTCTGGTGCTCAACAGGCTTGATGACGACAGTCTGGAGATATTGCTGCGCCGTGCGGAACAGTCTGTCGGTACGACAATGCCGTTGACCAACCAGGCGCGGGAAGTCTTGCGCCGGATGGCCGATGGCGATGGGCGCTTCTTGCTGAACCTGGCCGAAGAGTTGTTGTCGCTGGACATATCCACCCCGCTTGACCCGCAACAATTGGCAGATACGGTGCAGCGTCGTGCCCCGGTTTACGACAAGGCGCAGGATGGTCACTACAATCTGATCAGCGCTTTGCATAAAAGTTTGCGTGGCTCGGATACGGATGCTGCGCTCTATTACCTTGCTCGCATGCTTGGTGCGGGGGAGGAGCCGCTCTATATCCTGCGACGTCTGGTTCGTTTTGCGGTCGAGGATATCGGGCTTGCCGACCCCGCAGCGCTGACGCAGGCGCTTGCTGCGCAGCAGGCATACAGCTTCCTTGGCAGTCCGGAAGGCGAACTCGCGCTCGTTCAGGCGGTCATTTACCTTGCGACCGCCCCGAAATCGAATGCCGCCTACACTGCAGCGAAACATAGTGCGCGCGTTGCGCGGGAGACCGGCTCCCTGCCACCGCCCAAACATATCCTCAATGCCCCGACAGCGTTGATGCGTGAACAGGGATATGGCGACGGCTATGTCTATGATCATGACACAGCGGAAGGTTTTTCGGGGCAGGACTATTTTCCCGATGGCATGGCGCGGGTGCGTTTTTATCAACCAGGCGAGCGGGGTTTTGAGCGTGACATCGGGCAGCGGCTTGCCTATTGGGATAGATTGCGCGCCGCCGACAAGGCGCACAAGGACGACTAAATGGCTGTAAGGCGGCAATGAAGCAATGAAACTATATCTTGCGGTAGCCCTTGGTGGCGCGATCGGTTCGGCGGGGCGTTATTTTATTGCCGGTCAGATGATGCGTTGGCTTGGCGTGAATTTTCCCTGGGGGACTTTGACAGTCAATATCGTCGGCTCTTTCGCAATGGGCGTTCTGATCGAACTGCTTGCGCTGAAATATTCCATCAGCCCCGAATTGCGGGCCTTCTTTGTTGTTGGTGTTCTGGGCGGCTTTACCACCTTTTCGGCTTTCGCGCTTGATGTGTCGGTACTGGTTGAACGCCATGCGGGGCTGCTGGCGGCGACCTATGCCGCGGCATCGGTTTTTCTGTCTGTCGGTGCGCTTTTCCTTGGGCTTTTCATCGTCCGGCAATTGCTTAATTAAGTCATATGGCTGAGACACGCATATATCAAATCAGCGCCGAAGAGGCCGGGTTGCGGCTTGACCGCTGGTTCCATCGCCATTTTCCCGATGTCGGGCACGGGCCGCTCGAAAAGTTGTTGCGGACCGGGCAGATTCGCGTCGATGGCGGGCGGGTCAAATCCGGCTTCAGGCTGGATACGGGGCATCAGGTGCGTGTTCCCCCTGCTGTCGTGAACGCAATACCGTCAGAGCGTACGAACCGTCGACAAGAACACAAAGTGCGCGATGAGGATCGCGATATGCTCCGGCAGGCGGTGCTGCATATTGATGAAAGCCTCATCGTTGTGAACAAGCCGTTCGGGTTGGCGGTTCAGGGGGGCAGCAGGACCGAGCGGCATCTTGATGGCATGCTGGATGCGCTGCGCTTTGGCAAGCCCGAGCGCCCCCGCCTCGTGCACAGGCTTGATCGGGATACAAGCGGGGTGTTGCTGCTGGGGCGCACCGCGCGGGCGACAGCCAGCCTTGCGCGCAGTTTTCAGGGCCGCACGGCGAAAAAAACTTATTGGGCATTATGTCTGGGCGTGCCGCGACCCCTGAACGGCCATATTCGCGCGCCGCTTGCCAAGCTTGCGTCCGGCCGCAGCGGCAGGGAACGCGTGCGCGCTGTCGACAGGAACGACCCGCGCGGTCAGCGGGCCGAGACGGTTTATCATGTTGTCGAGAAGGCGGGGCAATCTGCGGCCTGGCTTGCGTTGATGCCGCTTACAGGGCGCACGCATCAGCTGCGCGCGCATATGGCGCTTATGGAAACACCGATCGTGGGAGACCGCAAATATGGCGGCGCGGAAGCGTTTCTGACTGATCTGGAAGCCAAGCTGCATTTGCATGCAAGGGCGATTTCCCTGCCGCATCCCGAAGGTGGGCAGTTGGAGGTGGTTGCGCCCTTGCCACCGCATATGCGCGCAGCCTGGGACTATTTCGGTTTCGATGCCGATTGGCGCGAAGACCCGTTTGCGGAGTGGAGCGCATGAGCAGACAGGCGCTTGTCATTTTCGATTGCGATGGAACATTGGTCGACAGCGCGGCAATGATCGTCGATACCGCGCAGCGTGCCTTCACGATTGCCGAGCTGCGCGCGCCCCGTCGGGAAGCTGTGCTGGCGGCGACCGGGCTCAGCCTGCCTAATTTTATTGCCGCGGTTGCGGATGAGCCGTTATCGCCGGCGCTGCGTGACAGGCTTGTCGCGGCCTATCGGGAGTTATTCGCAAGCTATGCCCATGGCGGTCCGACAGGGCCGCTTTTCCCCGGCATCCGTGCCTGTATCGACAGTCTTCAGGCCCAAGGCATGTTGCTTGGGGTCGCGACCGGAAAGTCGCGGCGCGGACTTGACGGTGTTCTGGCGCAGCACGGACTTGGCGATTGTTTTATAACGCTGAAAACCGCCGATGATGGACCAAGCAAGCCGCATCCGGAGATTTTGCACCAGGCAATGTCGGAAACCGGGATCGATCCCGACCGTACGATCATGATCGGCGATTCGAGCTTCGATATGGCAATGGCGGTCAATGCGGGTGTGCATGGGATTGGTGTCAGCTGGGGGCATCAGCCGGTCGATCAGCTTATCGATGCGGGGGCGGCGCAGATCGTGGAAGATGCAGCAGACCTTCTGCCACGGATCAGCGACTATCTTGGCGGGGAAGCGTAAGGGCGCGTCATTAAAGTGCAGGCAGGACAGTGAAGCGTTTTTATACCGATGTGATGACCGTTGAGGTCGAGGACGGATTTGGGGTTACCCTTGATGGACGGCGGATCCGGACACCCCTGAAACGTGCGGTCAGCCTGCCGACCCGGCGTTTGGCGCATGCACTTGCGCAGGAGTGGGAAGCGCAACAGGATATCGTGGATCTCAAGACAATGGGGATCAATCGGCTTGTCAATATCGCTATAGATGAGGTGATGCCGGACCCTGCCCGCCTGGCAAGTGAGATCAGCGCCTATGGAGGGAGCGATCTTGTCTGTTATCGGGCAGATGCACCAGACGAGCTTGTGCAGCGGCAGGCCGGCGCCTGGGATCCATTGCTTGCCTGGGCGGCGGAAGAATTTGCGCTAAAACTCACTGTCACAACCGGCGTCATGCCGGTCGCTCAGGATGGCGACAGTCTTATGCGGCTGTCCAGGGAGGTTGCCGCATTCGATGCTTTCACACTGGGTGCGATGCGTGATGTGGTTGGTATTTGCGGGTCCCTGGTCATCGGCCTTGCGCTGCATGCGCGTTTCCTCGACATTGATGCGGCATGGGCGGCCGCGCAAATCGACGAGGACTGGCAGATCGAAAAATGGGGTGAGGATAGCGAGGCGATGGCCCGGCGTGCCAATGCCTTTGCCGCATTACAGCATGCAGATCACCTGCTGCGCCTGCTGAACGATTAAAGCTTGCCGCAAACGCTGGAAACCCATGATCAGAGATGCTATGTCAGCCTGCGCTTTGGCATAAACTGGCCTTTGTGCGGAGAACAGGCCGGTTCAACAACAGCAATATCTCACAGGGCCCGGAAGATTCATGGATACGATTTCGCAACTGGAACAAAAGCGTGAAGCGGCACGAATGGGGGGCGGTGAACGCCGCATCAATGCGCAGCATGCAAAAGGCAAGTTAACGGCACGCGAACGGCTGGAGCTGTTGTTGGATGAAGGTTCGTTTGAAGAGTTCGATATGTTTGTCGAACATCGCTGCGCTGATTTCGGGATGGCGGATGACAAGATCCCCGGTGATGGCGTTGTCACCGGCTGGGGCACGATCAATGGCCGGATTGTTTATGTGTTTGCCAAGGACTTTACAGTTCTTGGCGGATCGCTGTCGCAGGCGCATGCGCAGAAGGTGTGTAAAATTCAGGATATGGCCCTGCGCAATGGCGCGCCGGTTATCGGTTTGATGGACGCCGGTGGTGCGCGTATCCAGGAAGGGGTGGATTCGCTGGGCGGATATGCGGAAATTTTCCAGCGCAATGTGCTTGCATCGGGTGTGATCCCGCAGATTTCGGTGATTATGGGGCCGTGTGCCGGGGGCGACGTCTATTCCCCGGCCATGACCGATTTCATCTTCATGGTGCGCGACACCTCCTACATGTTCGTAACAGGCCCCGATGTCGTCAAAACCGTTACCCAGGAAGAAGTGACGGCGGAACAGCTGGGTGGTGCAAGCATCCATACGACGAAATCTTCCATTGCCGATGGCGCATGGGATAATGATGTCGAGACATTGGCGCAAATTCGCCGTCTGATGGACTTCCTGCCGGCGAATAACCGGGCCGAGGCACCAACCCGCCCGAGCTGGGACAAGCCTGACCGGTTGGAAATGTCGCTCGATACGCTCGTGCCCGATAATCCGAACAAACCCTATGACATGAAAGAGCTGATCCTGAAGACGGTCGATGAGGGTGACTTCTTCGAAATTCAGGAAAATTTCGCAAAAAACATTGTTACGGGTTTCGGCCGTATCGACGGTCAGCCGGTGGGTATTGTCGGTAATCAGCCGATGGTTTTGGCCGGTTGTCTCGATTCGGATGCCAGCCGCAAGGCTGCGCGGTTCGTTCGGTTCTGCGATTGCTTCAATATCCCGATTGTCACCTTCGTCGATGTGCCGGGCTTCCTGCCGGGCACGTCGCAGGAATATGGCGGCCTGATCAAGCATGGTGCGAAGCTGCTATTTGCCTATTGCGAGGCGACGGTGCCGAAAATTACCGTCATTACCCGCAAGGCGGTTGGTGGTGCTTATGTGGTGATGGCTTCACGGCATCTGCGGGGCGATCTCAATTTCGCCTGGCCGACGGCGGGGATTGCGGTGATGGGCGCACAAGGGGCGGTGGAGATTATCTTCCGCGACGAGCTTGGCAATCCGGAACGGATCGCCGCCCGGACCGAAGAATATGAGAACCGTTTCCTGAATCCCTTCGTTGCCGCGAACCGTGGTTATATCGACGAGGTGATCATGCCGCATTCAACGCGCCGGCGGATCAGTCTCGGCTTGCAGCGCTTGCGCAACAAGCAGCTTGAGAATCCGTGGAAGAAACATTCCAACCTTCCCCTTTAAGACAACCAGCAGAATTAGAAGAATATGTTTTCCAAGATACTGATTGCCAACCGGGGTGAGATCGCCTGCCGTGTCATTAAAACCGCACGCAGGATGGGCATTGCAACTGTTGCTGTATATTCGGATGCAGATGCCGATGCGCTGCATGTGAAAATGGCCGATGAGGCGGTGCATATTGGCCCGCCGCCAGCCGCCGAATCCTATCTGCTTGCCGATAAAATCGTTGAAGCGATCAAGGCAACGGGGGCGGAGGCTGTACATCCGGGCTATGGCTTCCTGTCCGAAAATGGCGCATTTGCCGAGCGACTGGCCGCTGAGGGCGTTGCTTTTATCGGGCCGAATGTTCGCGCGATCCAGGCGATGGGCGACAAGATCGAATCCAAGAAGCTTGCTGCGGAGGCCAAGGTTAATACGGTTCCCGGCTTTCTGGGGGTTATTCAGGATACGGATGAGGCGGTGAAAATCGCCGAGGAGATCGGTTATCCTGTGATGCTGAAGGCATCCGCGGGCGGTGGCGGCAAAGGGATGCGGGTTGCCTGGGACCGCAAGGAGGTGCGCGAGGGATTTGAGGCAGCCGTTGCCGAGGCCATATCGAGCTTTGGCGATGATCGTGTTTTCATTGAAAAATTCGTCACCGAACCGCGCCATATCGAAATACAGGTACTGGCCGATAAATTTGGCAATACGATTTATCTCGGGGAACGCGAATGTTCCATTCAGCGCCGTCATCAGAAAGTGATCGAGGAAGCGCCCAGCCCGTTTCTTGATGAGGAAACCCGCAAGGCGATGGGGGAGCAGGCTGTCGCGCTTGCCAAAGCGGTTGATTATCAGTCTGCGGGCACCGTTGAATTTATTGTCGATGGCGAGCGGAATTTTTATTTTCTTGAAATGAATACCCGCTTGCAGGTCGAGCATCCGGTTACCGAACTGATTACCGGTATCGATCTGGTCGAACAGATGATCCGCGTCGCTTATGGCGAGAAATTGTCGCTCACCCAAAGTGATATCAAGCTTGACGGCTGGGCTGTCGAAAGCCGTGTTTATGCGGAAGACCCCTTCCGTAATTTCCTGCCATCGATCGGCCGGTTGGAGCGCTATCGCCCGCCTGCGGAAATGTCAGCGGATGGCCGCACGGTCCGCAATGATACCGGCGTGTATGAGGGTGCGGAAATTTCCATGTTCTACGATCCCATGATCGCGAAGCTATGTACCCATGCGGCCACCCGTGAGGCGGCGATTGCGGCGATGGGTGATGCGCTCGACGAGTTCTATATTCGCGGGATCCAGCACAATATTCCGTTCGTTTCCGCTGTGATGTCACATCCGCGTTTTCGTGAAGGCCGGCTGACCACGGCATTTATCGATGAAGAATATCCCGATGGTTTCCAGGGAGCGGAGCTTGGCTCTGAGACAAGGCAGGACCTCGCCGCGATTGCAGGGGTTGCCTGCTTGATGGAAAAAAATCGCGCACGGCAGATTTCGGGTCAGATCGACAAGCGCTATCAGACAGCGCGCGGCGCGGATTGGGTCGTGACCCTTGATGGCGAGAATTACCCTGTTGAACTGGCGATGGTCGATGGAAAATACCATGTTCTGTTCGAAGGCGGCGATCTGCTTGTCGTGGAGACGGACTGGACGCCGGCCTCCGCTGTCATGGATGTGCGCGTTGCGGACCGGCGTTTGCGCGTGCAGATCGACCGGCAGCGCGAGGGCTTTTTGCTGACCCATGGTGGCGCAACGCTCAGTGCGGTGATGCGTACCCCGCGCGCGGCTGAGCTCTATGCGCTGATGCCCGAAAAAGTCGTGCCGGATATGTCGAAATATCTGCTGTGTCCGATGCCAGGGCTCGTGATTTCAATTCCCGTCGAAGTGGGACAGGAAATCAAGGCCGGCGAGACGCTGGCGATTGTCGAAGCCATGAAAATGCAGAACATTCTGCGTGCCGAGCGTGATGGCGTGATTGCCTCTATTGAGGCAGCGGAAGGCGATAGTTTGGCGGTCGATGAGATCATTATCGCATTTGAATAATCGCTGACCGCATCCCGCCAGACTAACTTTATCCGCCATGATGAGGAGAGGCGGTGGGGAGCGGTATGTCTTTAAATTGCCTGGCTTTGTACTTGCGGCGCAGTTTTCGTGCGGCGCCTTTCCTCGGCTTAATATTGCTCTGCGCCAGCTTGCTGCCGGTCTCGGCGTGGGCGGATAGCCGTTTTTTTGGCGGTGATGACATTGCGCTTGCTGCACCTTTGCAAGGTGATGCAGTCATCCTTGCACGCGATATCCGGATCAGTGCACCGGTTGATGGCAGCATCGACGCAATCGGGCAGTCTGTACGGCTCAACGCGCCGGTCAGCGGGGATGTGCGGCTTGGCGGTCAGGATTTGCGTGTCAATGGTCTGATCGAAGGTACACTTGATGCCTATGGCATGCGGATTGTTCTGGGCGCGGCATCGCGGATCGAAGAACAGGTGACATTATCGGGAAACGATATTGTCATTCAGGGACGTATTGATGAAAGCCTGACTATCGAGGGGCAGCATATCCTGCTCAATGGCCGGATTGACGGCGATGCAACGATTAAGGCCGCGCGACTTGAAATCGGGCCGGATGCGCGGTTGAGGGGCCAGATTATCTATCAGGGCATAGCGGCACCAATTATCGATCCTGATGCGCGGATTTCCGGCGATCTCGCCTGGGGTGGTGATCGCGAGGATCGATGGTGGCCTTCCCTGCGCGACTGGCTGAATGGTATGCCGGCGTGGCGCGAAGGCGAGCGTTATTTTGCTTTCTACGCGGATGCGCAGCAGATTGGCAGGGGCGGGTTGATCGCACTGCTTTTGCTCAGTGCCGTGATCACATTGCTGTTCCCCGGTGCATCGGCTGAAATTCAGCAATTGCGTCATGCGGGCCCGCTGCGCGCATTTTTGGTGGGTTTGCTGTTGATCGTGTTTTTCCCGATTGCCGCGTTTCTGATTATGGGAACGATCTTCGGGATCGTGATTTCACTTTTCCTGATGCTTGTCTATTTCGCGCTGCTGCTTGCAGGCATTGTGGCGACAGTCATCTTTCTCGGAGGGATGCTACTCGAACGTGTGGGCGAGCGCAGGGAGCAGTTTATGTGGCGGCTGGGGGAAGTGGGCGCGGGAGCGGTGGCGCTTTGGTTGATTGCGCATATCCCGCTTATTGCGATGCCGTCATTGTTTCTGCTGCTGGCGCTGGGGGTAGGGCTTGCAACGCTTGCGGTCAATCGCCGGTTAACTGAAGCCCGCCTGGGGGTGGGTCGCCCGAAGTATGAGGCAGGTAAACCACCCGCAAACAGCAGCACGGAAATAATGCAGGACAAGGGCGACAGTGACCCACCCGTCGCCCGCTAATCGTCAATGGCAGGACCAAAGACCCGTTCGAAACTTGTCCGCAAAGCCATATCAAGTTCAGCCATGCTTGCGATAATCCCGAGTTTGGCAAGACTTGTAACACCATGTTCGGCGATACCGCATGGTACAATGCCGTCAAAATGCGACAGATCGGGCTCAAGATTCAGGCTGATCCCGTGAAAGCTGACCCAGTGCCTGACCCGGACGCCGACTGCTGCAATCTTGTCTTCTCCGGATTTATCCTGACGCCTGACCCAGATGCCGACCCGCCCCTCGCGACGTTCCCCGATCACATTGAATTGGCCTAGCGTGTCGATAATCCACTGTTCAAGATCACAGACGAATTTGCGGATATCGGACCCACGCTTCTTTAAATCCAGCATGACATAGGCAACACGCTGCCCTGGCCCGTGATAGGTATATTGTCCGCCCCGCCCGGTCCGGTAGACGGGAAACCGGTCGGGATCAAGCAGATCCTCAGGCTTGGCGCTTGTGCCGGCGGTGTAGATGGGGGGATGTTCGACAAGCCAGACAAGCTCGCTCGCATTTTGAGCGCGGATTGCGGCAACCTCATCCTCCATATGCGCCACCGCACCCTCATAGTCTGTCAAGCCGGGGCTGATGTGCCAGCGGATTGGCGGCGTTTGCAGGCCCGTGTCGGCTGGTACCTTTTGACCGATGTCACAGCTGTCAGCCATGTAAAACCCTTCCCCGCTTAACCAGTTGCTAACCGCATTTGGCGATTATTGCTTAACTTCCGATGCACACCAACATGTAGGTTTCATTGCCGTGAAAGCAATCGACAGCGTTAAAGTTGAAGTTTCCGTCGTTTTGGGCCGTGCGGTGATGCCGATCCACCAGCTTCTGAAAATGGGGCGCGGTGCGGTGATCGAGCTTGAGACGCTGCAGAATGATCCTGTCATGGTCTATGCCAATAACCGCCGGATCGCCAAGGGGGAGATTATGATACAGGGGGATGGAATCGCTGTCTCGATCCTTGATCTTGTGAACAGCGAATAGCCGACCCTCGTCGTCACCTTGGTGATAGTGCTGCGCGCATCGGTACGGAAAGATTGCGCAGATTGCCATTTCTTGTTTAGCCTTCAGGGGAGAATGCCGCCCGAGCGGCAGCGTTAGGGGAGGGTGAGGCATGGCGATGCTACTGCTTGCAGGTGGTTTTTTTATCGGTATTCATATTCTGATTTCAGGCACTGCTTTGCGTGGCGTCATTGTTGCGGCGATTGGTGAGCGGCCATATCAGGCGGTATTTTCCCTGTTATCGATTGGTGGCATTGTCTGGCTTGTACGCGCTTACGGTGCGGCGGCGCATGAGGTCATCTGGGTGGCGCCGCCGGCGGTTCAACTTGCCGCGCTCGCGCTTGTCTTTATCGGCTTCTTACTTGTGGTGATCGGTCTTACGACGCCGACACCGACAACAGTAGGGGCGGAAAATCTGTTACAACGCCGCGAAGCCGTGCGTGGAATCACCAGAGTCAGCAGGCACCCATTCCTGTGTGGGGTCGTGCTGTGGGCGCTGGCGCACATCGCGGTTAATGGGGATCGCGCGTCGATTGTTTTTTTCGGCAGCTTCTTTTTGTTGGCGCTGATCGGCCCGTTCCTGATCGACAGAAAGCGGCGTTTGCAATTCGGAGAAGACTGGCAGCGATTTGCCGAGCAGACCTCAATCGTGCCATTTGCCGCGATCTTGCAGGGGCGCAACAGCTTTGCATTGGCTGAAATTGGTTTATGGCGCATCGCATTGGCGGTAGCGGTATTTGCGGGCTTCTTTTATTTCCATCCCGCATTGTTCGGCGTTGGCGTGATCTGAACCTATTCGGCCGCCTTGTCGTGCCGTTGATAATCATCTTCAAAGCGGACGATATCATCTTCCTCCAGATAGCTGCCCGACTGGACTTCAATCACGCTCAGGGGCACACGGCCGGGGTTTTCCAGGCGGTGTGTACAGCCAAGCGGCAGATATATGCTTTCATTTTCCGCAAGAAGATGCGTTTCATTGTTGCGGGTCACCCGCGCGGAGCCTTTGACGATCACCCAATGTTCAGCGCGGTGATGGTGCATTTGCAGCGATAATTGTGCGCCGGGCTTGACCATGAGATGTTTCACCTGGTGCCGTTCGCCTAAATCCAGGGTCTCGTAAAAACCCCATGGCCGATAGACGCGCTGATGCATCTGGTGTTCGCGTCGGCCGTCAAGCTTCAGCGTGTCGACCACGTCCTTGACCTGTTGAACCTTGTCGCGCGCGGCAACAAGCACGGCATCTGCGGTCTCGACAACGATAAGATTATCAACGCCGATCGTTGCGATCAGCCTGTTTTCGGCGCGGATATAGCTGTTATGCGTTTCGCGGGTAATGACATCCCCGATCAATGCATTGCCATCTTCATCACGTTGCGCAACCTCCCAGAGCGCAGCCCAGGAACCGACATCGCTCCAGTCCATATCGACCGGAATCATTGCGACATTGTCGGCATGTTCCATAACCGCATAATCGATGGAATCAGATGGGCAGGCCGCAAAGCTTTCCTTGTCCAGCCGGAAGAAATCAAGATCGCTCTGCCCATCTGCGGTTGCCCGCTGACAGGCATGCAGCATATCGGGCTGCAGCTTTGCCAATTGCTGTAGAAAGGAATCCGCACGGAACATGAAAATACCGCTGTTCCAAAAATATTCCCCGGAATCGAGGTAAGCCTGCGCGGTGCCAAGGTCAGGCTTCTCGACAAAGCGGTCTACCGCGAAAATCGCTGCCTGCTCGCAAAAATCGGTGATCGCGGTTCCTTGTCTGATGTAGCCATAGCCTGTTTCGGGATGCGTTGGCTTGATGCCGAATGTGACAAGCATCCCGGCCTGCGCGGCAAGGCGTGCATAGCCGATCGCATCAAAAAACGCGGCCAGATCGCCAATCCGGTGATCGGCGGGCATCAGCAGCAAGATTGCGTCCGGGTCTATTCCCTGAAGACAAAGTGCTGCCACAGCCGCAGCGGGCGCCGTATTCCGGCCCACAGGCTCAAGAATTTGCAATGTGGGATCAAGCCGCATTTCGCGCAATTGCTCAGCGATGAGAAAGCGGTGCTCGTCGTTACAGATAATCACCGGTGCCGGGTAGCCGCCCCGGTCAGCAAAGCGACCTGCTGTTTCCTGCAACAGGCTGTGTTCCGCCAGCAATGGTTGCAGCTGCTTGGGGTGAAGGCTGCGTGAAATCGGCCATAGGCGAGAGCCGGTTCCGCCTGACAAAATGACAGGATAGACAGCAGTCTCGTCAACGTTAGGCATCGTATCTTTCTTCATGCAACACTCCGGAGAATGAAAACACTTGCCGAAGGTGATGGAGATCGATTGAGGCCGCTCCATACACTCTCACCACTTTATCTTCTTATAACATAAACGAAAACGTAAGGAGAAGATTGCTTCCTCTATATAATCGACGCGCGTGATACCACAGCGTCTCTTTTGGGCTCTTCACAGATCATCCACTTAGTTAGGAGGTGACAACGGTCACAGATCTTTCAGCCAGCACGAAAATCCATGGACATGGGCGAGTTTCTTCCCAAATGATAGGGAATATTTGAACATTCATTTTATGCCCGGACTCGGGAATATCATTCAGAGATGATTTATATTCGCGTCTTAGAATTGATTTCTATAAGGTCTATCGTACTGAGGAATTGGCGGTGGAGCTCCCGCGATGAATGGGCGCCAGGGAGAGATAAGAGATGGCTTTCAAGGTTAAGTTTTGGGGTGTGCGGGGGAGTATTGCCTGCCCTGGGGCAAACCATATCCAATATGGCGGCAATACCAGCTGTATCGAGGTGTCCTGTGGTGGTGAGCGTTTAATCCTTGATGCGGGGACAGGTATGCGCAATTTGGGGCACTGGCTCCTGCGCAAGAATACCAAGCATGCGACGATCCTGATGTCGCATACGCATTGGGATCATATCAGTGGTTTTCCGTTCTTTGCGCCTGCTTTCCACGAAGGTTATTCCTTTGACGTGATGGCGGGGCACTTGGGTAACGGGCTAAGCATCAAGGATGTTTTTTCGGGCCAGATGACGCATCCCTTCTTTCCGGTCCCATTGGAGGTGATGAATGCGGAGATGAATTATCACGACTTCAAGGCAGGTGATTCAATCGATTTGAGTTCGCGTATCCATATTAAGACTGCGCCATTGAATCATCCCGACGGGGCAACCGGTTATCGCATTGAACATCGTGGCCACTCGGTATGTTATGTGACCGATACGGAACATGTGATCGGCAAACCCGATGAAAATATCCTTGCCTTGATCGAAGGGGCGGATCTGGTCATCTATGATTCGACCTATACGGATAAAGAGTTTGAATCAAAAATCGGTTGGGGCCATTCGACCTGGCAAGAAGGTATTCGCTTGTGCAAGGCTGCAAACGTAAAAAGCCTGGCCATTTTCCATCACGATCCTGATCATGAGGATCGTTTTCTCAATCAGCTTGAAGCTGAGGCGAAAACAGTTTGGTCAGCCGCTTTTCTGGCGCGCGAGAATGCACGGTTGAATATCGCCTGAACCCTGCGGATTATCCTGGGCATTGGCTGTGTGCCCGGGGGTGCCGTTTATATGCGGTCTACCCGCCCACGGGGCAAAAATTCGGTCAAAGTTCTAAACTAATTTTCTAAATCCCGTTTGGTCATGCCCAATTGCACGTTTTTGGGTTTGGGGCTATCTTTTTACACTTAGGCGGTGTGGTAAGCGCCCGCCCAAGGTGCAGCCATACTGCTCTTCCGTAAACAGGAGGCAGACATGATTGTTGCTGATATCCTGGGGGAAAAAGGGGGCGAAGTCATCACCGTATCGCCGGACGATTCGGCACTGTCCCTCGCGCGGACATTGGCGAAATGGCGTATCGGGGCAGTTCTTGTGCGCAATGCCGACGGGAAAATCGTTGGCATCGTGTCAGAGCGTGATCTTATTCACGCTTTGGCAACGGATGCGGCGGCAATTTTGCATCGAAAAGTGCTTGATTTGATGACTGGCGAGGTTGTGACCTGCCAATCATTGGATAGTCTGCAATCAGTTATGGAGAAAATGACCCATGGTCGTTTTCGGCATCTTCCCGTAATTGATGATGGCGAGTTGCGGGGTATCGTGTCGATCGGCGATGTTGTGAAGCTGCGGATTGCCGAACAGTTGGCAGAGGCCGATGCGCTTAAAGCCTATATCGCGTCGGGTTGAGGGGTGACTAGTTACCCTGATCATTCCGCATGAACTGCCTGTCGGGGTCCTGTGAGTGGTCCTCAACTCGATTGCGGTAATAGTGCAGGACAAAAAGGCGGATGGCGCTCGATAAACCGGGTGTTTGATCGTCGCCAAGCGAGCGCTGGCGATCTATTTCTGTGATCAGTGTGCTGACCGACTGCTGCTGCTTGGCCGCGATATCCTGCAACGCCGCCCAGAAATCGGCCTCCAGGGAAATGCTGGTCCGGTGTCCCGATAATGTGACGGAGCGTTTGATCGGACCAGGCATTTCATCAGTTCGCGTTCAACAGGTCAGACTGTGCGGCACAAAATGTCAGCCGATTTATTTCGGCCCGATCATGTCCTGGGGCCTGACGATCTTGTCGAATTCCGCTTCGGTGACAAAGCCAAGCCGGACAGCCTCCTCACGTAAGGTTGTGCCGTTTTTATGCGCGGTTTTTGCGACAGTGGTTGCGTTGTCATAGCCGATTGTCGGTGCCAGCGCGGTTACGAGCATTAGCGACCGATTCATCAGCTGGGAAATATTATCCGTGTTCGGCTGAATGCCCACTACGCAATTGTCGGTAAAGCTGACGCTGGCATCGGCCAGTAACTGGATGGATTGCAGCAGATTGTAGATCATGACGGGTTTAAAGACATTAAGCTCGAAATGCCCGTTCGATCCCGCGATGGAAACCGCCGTCTGGTTGCCCATGACCTGCGCGCAGACCTGCGTCATCGCCTCACATTGGGTCGGGTTGACTTTGCCCGGCATGATGGAGGAGCCAGGCTCGTTTTCCGGCAGGGAAAGCTCACCCAGACCGCTGCGCGGCCCCGACCCCAGGAAACGGATATCATTGGCGATTTTCATCAGGCTGACAGCAATGGTGTTCAATGCGCCATGCGCTTCCACAATTGCATCATGTGCGGCAAGCGCTTCAAACTTGTTAGGGGCGGTTACAAAGGGAAGCTTGGTGATCGCGGCGATTTCCTTGGCGATCATCTTGTCAAAACCCTTGCGCGCGTTCAGCCCGGTGCCCACCGCCGTGCCGCCTTGCGCCAGCTGATAGAGGCGCGGCAGCGCGGCTTTGATCCGCTTGATTCCATATTGCATTTGCGTGGTGTAGCCAGAAAATTCCTGGCCAAGGGTGAGCGGCGTTGCATCCTGGGTATGGGTGCGGCCGATCTTGATGATCGTTTTCCAGGCTTTTGACTTTTCGGCCAAAGCGCCATGCAGATGTTCAAGTGCGGGGAGCAGCAGATGAACAATCTGTTCCGCGGCCGCGATATGCATGGCGGTCGGGAAGCTGTCATTTGATGACTGTCCCATGTTGCAGTGGTCATTGGGGTGCACCGGATCCTTGGAGCCCATCTCGCCGCCAAGAATTTCGATCGCCCGGTTTGAGAGCACCTCATTGCTGTTCATATTCGACTGGGTGCCTGATCCGGTTTGCCAGACGACAAGCGGAAAATTGCCATCAAGCTTGCCTGCCAGCACATCGTCAGCAGCCTGAACGATAGCTTTGCCGACTTTCTTGTCCAGCACGCCAAGCTGCATATTCACAATGGCGGCGGAACGTTTCAGGATGGCGAAGCCGCGAATAACCGGCATCGGCATCTGTTCCCAGCCGATTTTGAAATTCTGCAGGCTTCTTTGTGTTTGCGCGCCCCAATATTTATCCGCCGGTACTTTGATTTTACCGAATGAATCGGTCTCAATACGGACTTTCGCGGTTGATTTCTTTGCCATCTGCTTATTCCCCTCGAATTGTTGTCGACGCATAACATGTTTGTATGTCTGGAAAAATGCGGAACTCGGAAGTTTCAACGCTTTCCGCCGTGCCGTTGCCTGGAATAGTTCATGAATCCGCCAGTGTGACGAGCCTCCGGCTATGTGTCTGTGCATCGGCGAGTATTTTTTTCATCAGCTCTGCCGCGGGCTGTATATCATTGATCATGCCGGCATTCTGGCCTGCTGCCCCTTTTGCGCCACCTGCTCTTACCGCCTGGCGCAGGGGTTTTAGTTCCGCAATTGTCGCGCCGGCTTTTTTTGCTTTTTCATATGCCGCGATTTCCGGGGTCCAGATCGCCCTGACCGGTGCGCCGGTCATGGAATCCGATACGATCGTGTCGGATTCCTTCGCCTCCAGCAGGGCGGCGCGGTAGCTGCGGCCCGCATCGCTCTCGGGGGTGGCGACAAAACGTGTGCCGATTTGCACGCCAACCGCACCCAGTGCCAGGGCGGCGAGAAATCCGCGTCCATCGGCAATGCCACCTGCTGCGAGCACCGGCAGGTCGACGGCGTCGACAATTTGCGGAATGAGCGGGAAGCTTGCGACGGTGCCGACATGTCCGCCCGCTTCACAGCCCGATGCAATTATTGCATCGACACCTTCGGCTTCCACCCGTTTGGCATGGTCGACGCTCGGTACCACGGGAATAACGATGATGCCCGCGTCCTTGAGCATCCGGACCGCGCTTTCCCCCGGATCCGCCCGCCCTGTGGTGACAATCGGAATGCTTTCCTCAATACAAACTTCGGCGCGGGATTGAGTGAAAGCCTTGCCCATCGGTGTGATATTGACAGCGATCGGTTTGCTCGTCAGTGCGCGGGTGTCGCGGATGTCGCGGCGCAGATCATCAAGCGTATCGCCAAATGTATGCAGTATGCCGAGCCCGCCTGCCTCGCTGACCGCTGCCGCCAGGCGCGGGCCGCCGGCCCCCTGCATGGCTCCTTGCAATATCGGGACGTCGATCCCGAGCATATCGCAGATAATCGTGTGGAACATAAAGAGCCGGTCTTTCAGAAAGCCGCGATATCGCGTTATTTTTTGCGGAATTGATCCAGGCTGACCACTTCCCCTGTTTTCTGCGTTTCTGCGTCTTCATCTGCTGCGTCTGATTCCGGATTCGCATCCTCAAGCGGCGATTGCAGGTCGCGGCCGTCTTCGGCTGTCTCATTTGCTTCGTCCTCTTCAGGCGAAAATTGCAGGCCGAACCGCACGCTGGGGTCGAAGAAATTCTTTATGGCGACAAACGGGATCGTCAGGGTCTCGGGCTGATTGTCGAAGCTCAGTGTGATTTCGAATTTGTCATCATCGACAATCAGATCCCAGAATTGATGCTGAATGACGATTGTCATCTCGTCGGGATAACGCTCCCGCAAGCGGTCGGAAATCACCGTTTCGGGGTGATCGGTGCGAAATGCGACGTAGAAATGATGGGCACCGGGAAGGGCGCCGCATTCAGCGACTTCGGCAAGGACCGCATGGACAACCCCGCGCAATGCTTCCTGGACCAGTTCCCGATATTCGATATTGTCGCTCACTATCACTCGCTCCTGAGAGAATTTGCGACACTTTAGAGGATAATTTTATCGGATTGAACCTCCGATCAGCTTGTGGGCAGGAAACAGGTAAATGGTGGAGGGCTTCTGTTGCCCGGCGCCCTCCGGGCCGCGCTTACCTAGTTAGGCAGCGGCGAGGGCCAAGCCCTCATTGTTGTCGTTCGCAATTAAGGAACTGGCCCGATAACGACGGTACCATGCCGGGCGAAAGATACGTCTTTACACGCTCGTCGATCCTGTTTCGCCCCCAAAGCGGTCCGGGGTGGGCTGTTGCCCGATCACCGGAACCGATGCGCATCCGCGCAAAAAACTGGTGGAGGCGCCGGGTACTGCCCCCGGGTCCGATACGCTTATTTCACGCTCGTTTATCGCCATAGTCAGCCGAAGCTGACATCGCTAATATGCGCTCGGCCGGGTTTAATTTCAATAAGTTTCCGATTACGGTTATCCGGTCCCGACTCCAGTGGTGAACTAATTATCTCATGCAGCAATATCTCGATCTGATGCGTTATGTGCGCGATCACGGTACACTGAAGCAGGATCGTACAGGGACGGGCACACGCAGCGTTTTTGGCTACCAGATGCGGTTTGATCTGCGTCAGGGCTTCCCGCTGCTCACCACCAAGAAGCTGCATCTCAAATCCATCATCCATGAACTGTTGTGGTTCCTGTCGGGCAGCACAAATATCAGCTATCTGAAGGAAAATGGCGTCAGTATCTGGGACGAATGGGCAGCCCCCGATGGCGAGCTGGGGCCGGTTTACGGGTTCCAGTGGCGCTCCTGGCCCACACCCGATGGCGAAAATATCGACCAGATCGCGCAACTTGTTTCAGATATTCGCACTAATCCCGATTCCCGCCGGTTGATCGTCAGCGCCTGGAATGTTGCAAATATCGGGCAGATGGCGTTGCCACCCTGCCATTGTCTGTTCCAGTTCTATGTCGCTGACGGGCATCTGTCATGCCAGCTCTATCAGCGCAGCGCGGATATCTTCCTTGGTGTTCCGTTCAATATTGCCTCCTATGCCTTGCTGACCATGATGATCGCGCAGGTTTGCGATCTGGAGGCGGGTGACTTCATCCATACATTGGGGGATGCGCATATTTATACAAATCATATGGCGCAGGTGGATAAACAGCTTTCGCGTCAACCCGGGCCGTTGCCGCAAATGTGGATCAATCCCGATGTGCGGGATATTTTTGCCTTCACCTATGATGATTTCGCGCTCCGCGACTATCACGCGCAACCGCATATCCCCGCGCCCGTGGCTGTGTGAGGGCGGATGCTTCTCTCGCTCATTGTCGCAAAATCCCGAAACGATGTGATCGGCCATGATGGCGGGTTGCCCTGGCACATTCCTGAAGACCTGAAATTCTTCAAAAAAGTCACCATGGGCAAGCCGGTGATCATGGGGCGCAAGACCCATCAATCGATCGGCCGTCCATTGCCTGGCCGCCTTAATATCGTCATTACACGGAATAAAAACTGGCAAGCTGACGGGGTGACAACCGCAAGTGGTTTGTCGGCGGCGTTGCAGATTGCCGAACAGGCGGGTGCCGAAGAGGCGATGGTGATCGGGGGTGAGGAAATTTACCGCGCGGCCCTGCCGCTTGCTGACAGGATCTACCTGACGGAGGTGGATTTGGAGGTGGCCGGCGATGCCCGTTTTCCCGCAATCGATCAGGCGGAATGGGTGGAAGTGTGGCGCGCGGAACAAAAAGGCGGCGATGGTAGCGGTGATGACCAGTGCCCGGCCTACGCCTTCGTTACGTTGGAGCGGCGGCGCAGGCCAGCAGCCTGAATTGCGCGGTGTGCCTATTCGATAACGATTCGTGGGGCGTCGCGCTGTGTGGCGCGGTCGGTTGCATCGAGTTTGGAAAGAATTTTTTCCGCGATTTCGCGATATACCTGCGCTGCCGCGCTATCGGGGGCACTGGCGACAATCGGTGTACCGGCGTCGGCGGTTTCCCTTATTTCCTGGTAGATCGGTATTTCCCCCAGAAAATCGCAGCCAAGTTTTGCGGCGGTATCACGCGCGCCACCATGCCCGAAAATATAATGTTTCTCGTCGCTTCCGGGGACTGCGAAATAGCTCATATTCTCGATAATGCCCAATACGGGAACCTTGGTGCGTTCGAACATCGCCAGCCCGCGGCGCGCATCGATCAGCGCAATCTCCTGCGGTGTCGAGACGATAACAGCACCCGCCATCGGAACCTTTTGTGCCATTGTCAGTTGCGCATCCCCCGTGCCGGGCGGCATATCGACCACCATGACATCAAGGGTGCCCCAGTTGACATCGCTCATCATCTGGTTAAGCGCGCTCATCACCATCGGACCACGCCAGATCATCGGTGTGTCTTCATCGACCAGAAAACCGATCGACATGCATTTGATCCCGAAATTTTCCATCGGATTCAGCTTGTGTCCATCCGGTGAGGTCGGTTTGCCGCTGATCCCCAGCATGCGCGGGATGGACGGGCCGTAAATATCCGCATCAAGCAACCCGACCCTGCGGCCGGCCGCTGCCAGGGCAAGCGCCAGATTGACAGCGGTCGTTGATTTGCCAACGCCGCCCTTGCCGCTTGCGACCGCGATCACCTTGCTGACACCGGGAATGCCCGGCTTGTCGGCCGCTGCGGCTTGTCCGACTTGCGGGCGAAGGTTTGATTGCTCGGGGGTTGCGGATCCATTCGTTGCCGGTCTGGGCGACGTTGATGTGTTGGTCGTTCTGTCGGAGTGCGCAGTCAATACAGCCACCACCTTGACGATACCCGGCAGTTTGCGAACCGCATCGATGCAGGCCATGCGCAGCGGTTCCTTGGCCTCTGCCTCGCGCGGGTCGATCTCCAGCGCAAACCGGACAACCCCGTCCGAGATTTGCAAGCCTTGAACCATGCCCAGCGTGATGACGTCGGCGTTTCGTTCCGGGTCGTTTACACCCGATAACGCCGCGATAATTTCTTGTTCCTGCGGGTTGCTCACGATCTCACCATGCGTTTGCTGACGGTTGCGGATAGCTTGAAACCACCTGCCGAAACGCCCAAATCCTGTTCTTGTCGGCATTGGTTTCCGGTGTGTCTTGTTAAATGCGTTGGGTTTTTCTGTCTTTGCATTGCCTGCGCATTAGGGCTGTCATATAAACCTTGCAGTGAGGAAAGCCAACGGGCAGCCCAAAGATGATTGCGTGCCGGTTCGGCTTTGGCAGAAACCGGCTGCGGCTGATTGCCATACATCGCTGGCGCGACAAACTCGAAAGTGGAGCGGATTTTCATGCCTTGGAGCAATAACGGAGACGGCAATCCCGGTGGTCGCGGACCATGGGGGCAAGGGCCATCCGGCGGTGGCGGACCTTGGGGGCAGGGTGGTGGCCCCGGCGGGCAGCCGCCTGATCTGGATGAATTGTTGCGTAAAGGACAGGATCGGCTGAAGAATATTTTTCCTGGCGGCAAGGTCGGTGGGGGCGGTTTCCTGATTGTCGGTGTCGTTATTTTCGTTTTGTGGCTTGCCACGGGATTTTATCGGGTGGAAACCGATCAGCAGGGTGTTGTGTTGCGTTTCGGTAAATTCAGCGAACTGACACAGCCGGGTCTGAACTATCATCTGCCTTATCCGATCGAGAGCGTCATCAAACCAGCGGTCACAAACGTTAATCGGGTCGATATTGGTTTTCGAACATTCGCCGATGTGCGCAACCCCGACCGGGTGCAGGATATTCCCAAGGAAAGCCTGATGCTGACCGGCGATGAAAATATCGTCGATGTGGACTTTTCGGTCTTTTGGCGGATTAGCGATGCATCGAAATACCTGTTTAATACCCAGAATCCCGACGCCAATGTGAAGGCCGTGGCGCAAAGCGTGATGCGTGAGGTTATTGGCAGGATGGAAATTACGCCGGTCCTTACCGAAGCGCGGAACGAAATCGAGCAGGAAGTTGCGCTGCTGACGCAGAATGTACTGGACAGCTACGAAACCGGGGTGGAAATCCGTCAGGTGCAGTTGCAGAAGGTCGACCCGCCCACTGCGGTAATCGATGCCTTCCGCGATGTGCAGGCGGCGCGCGCCGATAAAGAGCGGCAGCGCAATGAAGCCGAAGCATACGCGAACGATATTATTCCCCGTGCCCGTGGTGAGGCAGCGCAAATCGAACAGGGTGCGCAAGCCTATCTGCAACAGACTGTCGCGGAAGCCGAAGGTGATGCGCAGCGCTTTTTGCAGGTTTACGAACAATATGCGAAAGCCAAAGATGTCACCCGCCGCCGGATTTATCTGGAGACGATGGAAAAAGTATTCGCTGATATGAACAAGGTGATTATTTCAGACGAGAGAGGTAGCGGCGTCGTGCCTTACCTGCCATTGCCCGAAATCCGCAACCGTACGCAGGAAGGGCAGTAACCATGAACAGAAAATTTGCGATTTTCTTATTGATTATCATTGGTGTCGCCGGATTGTTCGCCTATTCGATGCTGTTCACCGTGCACCAGTCACAACAGGCGTTGGTGCTACAGTTCGGCGATCCGCGCCGGCTGGTGCAGGAGCCGGGCCTCGCCTGGAAACTTCCCTTCGTTCAGAACGTGACTTATTTCGAAAAGCGTATCCTGGATCAGGATATCCCCGAAGCCGAAGTCATCGCATCGGATCAGAAGCGGTTGGTTGTCGATGCTTTCGCGCGGTACCGTATTACCGACCCGCTGAAGTTCCGGCAGACGGTGGTAACAACCGCTGCGGTGAGCGCGCGTTTAACCACATTGCTTAACGCAGGTTTGCGGCAGGTGCTTGGTAAGGAAAGCTTCTTTACCATTTTATCCGGTGAGCGGACGGCCCTGATGGGATTGATTCAAAAGCGGGTCAATCGCGAAGCCGAACAGTTCGGCATCGAGGTTGTCGATGTGCGCATACGCCGGGTGGATCTGCCTGACGCCAACAGTCAGGCGATTTATCGCCGGATGCAGACAGAGCGCGAGCGTGAAGCCCGCGAAGCCCGCGCGCAGGGCGCGGAAGAAGCGCAGCGTATTCGTTCACTCGCTGATCGTGAAAAGACTGTCCTGCTTGCCGAAGCCAAGCGTGATTCCGAAATTATCCGTGGTAAGGGTGATGCGGAACGCAACCGTATCTATGCCGAAGCGTTCGGGAAGGATCCTGAATTCTTTGCCTTCTATCGCTCCATGCGGGCGTATGAGCAGGCATTGTCGTCGAACGATACGACCATGGTTTTGTCGCCCGACAGTGAGTTCTTCCGCTATTTCGGTGAACTGGCGGGCGATCGCCGCCAGAAGTGATGATCGGGGCGTTTGGCGTCTTGCCGGTTCTAACCTGCCAGTATCGTAATGGCTGGGGCTGCGGCTCGTTTCCGGTGCCATGCAGGAGCTGATACTTGCCTTGGGTATCGTGTTGGTCGTGGAAGGGGCGCTCTATGCGTTGTTTCCGACTGCAATGAAACGCATGATGGCTACCGTTCAGCAGATGCCCGATAGTAGTCTGCGAACGGCCGGCATGGTGTTTGCCTTCCTTGGGACGTTACTTGTCTGGTTTCTGCATGGGTAGCAATATAGCGCCTGCCTATGCTGCCCTGTCGGTCAAATTTGTTTCCGTATTTGGGAAGGTTGTCGCATTTTCTCCATGATCGCGGGATATTGCTTCTGGCGACGCGTAGAAATGCGGAAACTGAAAACTGAAGGAATTGCACTTATGAATTCTGCAGCAGTAAGAATGCCAATGATTGCGCTGCTGGCCCTGATCGTGGCGGTCATGCTGTCTGGAGCAGGTTCAGCTTTGGCTCGAAAAGCGCCGGACAGTTTTGCAGACCTTGCGGAAAAGCTGTCGCCTGCGGTCGTCAATATTTCAACAAAGCAGGTCGTGAAGTCCCCGCATCTGAATGAAATGCCGCAATTTCCGCCAGGTTCACCGTTTGAGGATCTGTTTCGGGACTTTTTCGATCAACAGCAAGGGCAGCAAAGATCCCGGCGCGTCACATCTCTCGGATCCGGTTTTATTATCGATGCCGAGGGCATCATCGTCACCAATAATCATGTGATTGCCCAGGCCGATGAAATCACCGTCAACCTCAGCGATGGCAGCCAGCTTCCCGCAGAGCTGGTCGGGCGTGATCCGAAAACCGATCTCGCAGTGCTGAAAGTCGAATCCGACAAACCGCTACCATTCGTTAGTTTCGGTCGATCTGATAAAATCCGCGTTGGCGATTGGGTGCTGGCGATCGGCAATCCGTTCGGCCTTGGCGGTTCGGTTTCCGCAGGCATTATTTCCGCCGAGAATCGGAATATCAATTCCGGCCCCTATGATTCGTTTCTGCAAACCGATGCGGCGATTAACCGGGGCAATTCCGGTGGCCCGCTATTCAATCTCGACGGGGAGGTTGTCGGTGTGAATACGGCGATCATTTCACCGTCGGGTGGTTCGATCGGTATCGGGTTTGCGATCCCTTCCAACATTACCGAAAATGTCGTCACCCAGCTGCGTGAATTTGGTGAGACCCGGCGTGGCTGGCTTGGTGTCCGCATTCAATCTGTGACCGACGAGCTTGCTGAAAGTTTCGGGCTCGACAAGGCGCGCGGCGCGCTGGTTGCGGAAGTCACCGACGGCGGGCCGGCGGAGCAGGCCGGTATTCGGGTTGGCGATGTCATCCTCAGCTTCAATGACACGGATGTGCCCGAGATGCGCGATCTGCCGCGTATCGTTGCGGAAACCCAGGTCGGCAAGAAGGTCCAGGTCGTGGTTTGGCGCGATGGCCGGAAAAAGGACTTTGATGTTACACTGGGCCGGCTTGAGGATTTTGAGCGTGCTGAAGGTGTCGCCGCGGCGCAGCCGGACAAGCAGGGCAGTGAGATTGCAGATCTTGGCCTGACCCTGATCCCGCTCAACGATATCGTGCGCGAGCAATTCGGCATTCCTGAAAATGTGGAAGGTGTCGCGGTTATCGATGTTGAATCCGCAAGCGCCGCCGCTGAAAAGGGTATCCGCCCCGGGGATGTGATTGTCGAGGTGGCGCAGCAGGAAGTCAGCTCGCCGGCTGATGTTTCCAAGAAAGTCGCGGAAATTCGCAAGAGCGATAAAAAGTCGGTGCTGCTGTTACTTAATCGCGGCGGCGATTTGCGCTTTGTCGCGGTGCGACTGGCCGACGAGTAAAAACTCAGACGAAGCCCGGATGCGCTGATGCGCGTCCGGGCTAGCCCAATATTGAAAAGCGTTTTTGTTGTTTCTGTTGGCGCTTTGCGCGTAGGTCCGGTCAGCCGGCATGAAACTCGCTGCTGCGGTAACCCTGCAGATAAAGTAATGCGGTCAGATCCGCATGATTGATTTGCGCGCGGGCGGCGGCGGCAACCACCGGTTTGGCGCGATAGGCCACCCCCATCCCGGCCACTTCGATCATGGCGAGATCATTGGCGCCGTCTCCAACGGCCAGCGCCTGATCGGGCGTGATCTGCAATTTCTCGCATTGATGGCGCAGGGTGGCGAGCTTGGCTTCGCGACCCAGGATCGGATCGGCGACCCCCGTCAGGCGGCCATTTTCAAACAGAAGCCGGTTGGCGAATGTTTCATGAAAACCGACTTCACGCGCGACCCGTTCGGTGAAATAGGTAAACCCGCCCGACACCAGAACACATTGCGCGCCATTTGCCCGCATGGTCCGCACCAAGGCCTGCGCGCCGGGCATCAACTTCACCCGCTCCGCATAGGCGGTGGCAAGCGTCGCCTCGGGTAACGGGCCCAGCATACCGATCCGTGCGCGCAACGCTGCCTCAAATTCCAGCTCGCCGCGCATCGCCCGCTCGGTAATCGCGGCAACTTCCTTTTTCCTGCCGGCGAAATCCGCGATCTCATCAAGACATTCGACGGTGATTATCGTCGAATCCATGTCGGCGATCAGCAATTTGCGTCGCCTTTCCTCCCGCTCTTCGTGAATGACAAGATCGACCGGGGCATTGCCAATCACTGTGCGGATGGCAGGCGCCGCTTCCGCCGGGGAAACACCCGCGCAAGCAAGATCGCAAGCGATCCCGGGTGCAAGCCAGTCGGGTGTTCCCGCAATACCGCCCAGATCTTCCAGCTTGTCACGGACGGCATCCAATAGCCCCGCATCAATCACGGGACGCGCTGGATCACAGATCAGCGTGAGGAGAATTTGCATAATTGAAGCGCCAAGGTAAAAAAGCCTGTGAAACGGATCGGATGACAATTGTGCAGCAGCATGCAGTTCTTATTGCAGGGCCGACCGCCAGCGGCAAGTCCGCTGTCGCGTTGCGGCTGGCCGAGGCGCTGGCGGGCGCAGGCGGCGCGGTCATCATCAATGCTGACAGCATGCAGCTATATCGCGAGCTGGCTGTGCTCACCGCGCGGCCCACGCAGGTGGAGATGGATCGCGTTCCGCACAGGCTTTATGGTATCCGGCACGCATGGGAGCCCTGTTCGGCAGGGCAGTGGGCGGAACTTGCGGCGGCCGAAATGCGTGCCAGCTGGCAGGGTGGCCGCATCCCCATTCTGGTCGGCGGCACAGGGCTTTATTTCCGCGCACTGATGGAGGGGCTTGCGGCAATACCCGATATTGATCCGCAAGTCAGGCAAGCCGCGCGGCAGCATATGGCGCAGATCGGTCCTGCGGCCTTCCATGCCGCGCTTGCGGCGCGCGATCCGCAAACCGCGGCTGGTTTGCGGCCGACAGATCCACAGCGCCTGTTGCGCGCCTGGGAGGTGCTGGTACAAACCGGCAGGCCGCTTGCCGCATGGCAGCAGGAGCCGGTGCGCGCGCCATTCGCGGAGCAGGAAGTAAAGTTCATTCCCATCGCATTGATGCCGGCGCGGCAGGACATCTATCGCCGCTGCGATCTGCGTTTTGATGCGATGATTGCCACCGGTGCGCTTGATGAGGTTGCCGCGCTTGATGAACTGGCGCGTGTGCGGGGTCTGCCTGACAGCCTTCCCTTGCTGCGCGCGGTCGGGGTGCCGCATCTGCGCGCCTATCTGCGGGGCGAACTTGATCGCGCCACAGCGGTTGAAAAAGCCAAAACCGCCACCCGGCGATACGCGAAAAGGCAGATGACCTGGATTCGCCATCAAATGATTGCGTGGAATATCATCAATGCGCAAGATTCAGAAAGTTTATATTCTGAAATCTTTTCAATAATTGTCAATTCTGGGTTGACCGGGCAAGATTGAGCCGTTAGGTTGCGCCGGCTATTCGGATGATCCGCCATCTGGGGATCAGGGCCAGCCGGCATCAGGGCCGGCTTTCTTTTTTGGTAAGACGGTCTTTGCCTGCGGCTGGCAGATGTCACGGCGTGAGACAATGGGAAAAATGTGATGACTGAGAATGGGATAACCGGCGCGGGAATCGTGATCAAGGCGCTGGAGGATCAGGGCGTAGAAGTGATCTTCGGCTATCCCGGTGGCGCGGTTCTGCCAATTTATGATGAGCTGTTTCAGCGGGATCATAAAATCAAGCATGTGCTGGTCCGGCATGAGCAGGGGGCAGTGCATGCGGCGGAAGGCTATGCGCGGGCAACAGGCAAGCCCGGGGTCGTGCTTGTCACCTCCGGTCCCGGCGCAACCAATGCGGTGACCGGTCTGACCGATGCGTTGATGGATTCGATCCCGCTTGTCGTGCTGACCGGTCAGGTCCCCACCGCGCTGATCGGCAATGATGCGTTTCAGGAGGCCGATACAGTCGGCATCACGCGCCCTTGCACAAAGCATAACTGGCTTGTCAAAGATCCCGACAATCTGGCGCGGGTCATTCATGAAGCCTTCTATGTGGCGACCAAGGGGCGCCCCGGTCCGGTCGTCATCGATATCCCGAAGGATGTGCAGTTTGCGTCGGGGACCTATGTTGGTCCGGGCAATGTGACCCACCGCACCTATAAACCGCGGGTAAAGGGCGATCTCGAGAAGATCAAGGATGCGGTCGATGCGCTTGCCGCTGCGAAAAAGCCGGTCATCTATACCGGTGGCGGCGTGATCAATTCGGGCCCCGCGGCCAGTCAGCTGTTGCGCGAGCTCGCCCGGCTGACAGGCTATCCTGTTACCTCCACCCTGATGGGGCTTGGCGCTTTCCCGGCAGATGATCCGCAATGGCTCGGCATGCTGGGCATGCATGGCACATGGGAAGCCAATCATGCGATGCATCAATGTGATGTCATGCTGTGTGTTGGTGCGCGGTTCGATGATCGGGTGACGGGGCGTCTTGATGCCTTTTCACCAAACTCCACCAAGATCCATATCGATATCGATCCCTCCTCGATCAACAAGAATGTGATCGTCGATATTCCGATCGTCGGTGATGTCGCGCATGTGCTGGAGGATCTGATCCGTGTCTGGAAGGCAAAGGTCTGCCGTCCCGACAAGGCAGCGCTTGAGCAATGGTGGCATGAAATCGATGGCTGGCGTGCGCGTAATTGTCTGGCCTATGCGGCCTCGGACGCGATCATCAAGCCGCAATATGCGATCGAACGGCTTTATGCCCTGACCAAGGACCGTGACACCTATATCACCACCGAGGTTGGGCAGCATCAGATGTGGGCGGCGCAGTTTTTCCGCTTTCAGGAACCAAATCGCTGGATGACGTCGGGGGGGCTTGGCACCATGGGCTATGGCCTGCCGGCGGCAGTGGGCGTGCAGATGGCATTCCCCGACAGCCTGGTTATCGATATTGCGGGGGAAGCATCGGTGCAAATGACGATGCAGGAAATGTCGACGGCGGTTCAGTATGATCTGCCGATCAAGATTTTCATCCTGAATAACGAATATATGGGCATGGTCCGGCAATGGCAGGAATTGCTGCATGGTGGACGATATTCCCATTCCTATTCGGATTCCCTGCCCGATTTCGTCAAGCTTGCCGAAGCCTATGGGGCGGTGGGGATCCGTGCGAGCGACCCCGCAAGCCTTGATGATGCGATTGCCGAGATGATCGATGTCAAAAGGCCGGTATTGTTTGATTGCGTCGTCGATAAAGCGGAAAACTGCTTCCCGATGATCCCGTCGGGGGCGGCGCATAATGAAATGATTTTGAGCGATCTGGCCGAGCAGAGCGTTTCCGACGCCGGCAAGACCCTGGTCTGATCCGGGCTCAGTTACGAAAGAGTATGTCTATGTCCGCAGGTGAGGCAATTCAGACCCACACGATTGCAGTGCTGGTCGACAATGAGGCGGGTGTGCTGGCCCGGGTGATCGGCCTGTTTTCGGGCCGTGGCTATAATATCGAGAGCTTGACGGTCGCCGAGGTTGACGCGGAAGAACATACCTCGCGCATCACAATTGTGACATCGGGCTCGGCGCAGGTGATCGAACAGATCAAGGCGCAGCTCGACAGGCTGGTGCCGGTGCATCGGGTCGTCGATCTGACGGTCGAGACGGTGCCGCTCGCGCGCGAACTTGCGCTGCTCAAGCTGCGGGCGTCGGGGGAAAAGCGGGTTGAATCCCTGCGGCTTGCCGATGCGTTCCGGGCGCGGGTCGTGGATTCGACGTTGAACTCCTTCGTCTTCGAACTCACAGGCTCACCGGAAAAAATCAATGCCTTTATCGAGCTGATGGGGCCGCTTGGCCTGATCGATGTATCGCGTACCGGAGTCGCGGCTATTTCCCGCGGCGCCGAACCGTTGTAAGACGGGCGCAAATTAGTGGCGCCGTATCGCTGTTGACGCGCGCGCCGGTTAACCCATGAATGAAGCTAACGAGAAAGCGGGGAAGTGCCATGCGCGTGTATTATGATCGCGATGCCGACGTCAATCTGATCAAATCTAAAAAAGTGGCCATTATCGGTTACGGCAGTCAGGGGCATGCGCATGCGCTGAACCTGAAGGATTCCGGGGTCAAGGAAGTGGCGGTGGCGCTGCGTCCGGGGTCGGCCAGTGCGGCGAAAGCCGAAGCCGAGGGGCTGAAGGTGATGAGCCCGGCCGATGCGGCAAAATGGGCCGATATGATGATGATGCTGACGCCTGATGAATTGCAGGCCAGCATTTATGAGGACAGCCTGCGCGATAATATGCGCGAAGGTACCGCTTTGGCGTTTGCCCATGGTCTGAATATCCATTTCAATCTGATTGATCCGCGGCCCGATCTCGATATTTTCATGATCGCGCCCAAAGGGCCTGGCCATACGGTACGGTCGGAATATCAGCGCGGCGCGGGTGTGCCCTGCCTGATCGCTGTGGCGCAGGATGCGAGCGGCAATGCCCATGATATTGGCCTGTCCTACGCGTCGGCCATTGGTGGTGGCCGTGCGGGCATCATCGAAACAACCTTCCAGGAAGAATGCGAAACCGACCTGTTTGGCGAGCAGACAGTGCTGTGCGGCGGGTTGGTCGAACTGATGAAGGCGGGCTTCGATACGCTGGTCGAGGCCGGCTACGCGCCGGAGATGGCCTATTTCGAATGCGTCCACGAAGTGAAGCTGATCGTCGATCTGATCTATGAAGGCGGTATCGCCAACATGAACTATTCGATTTCAAATACAGCTGAATATGGCGAATATGTCACCGGCCCGCGGGTCGTGACCGATGCGACGCGGCAGGCGATGCGCGACTCGCTCAACGATATTCAGTCGGGCAAGTTCACCCGCGACTGGATGCTGGAGAATCAGGTGCATCAGACCAACTTCAAGGCGATGCGCGCCCGGATGAGCCAGCATGGTATCGAGGATGTGGGCGAGCGGCTGCGCGCCATGATGCCCTGGATCGCCGAAAGCCGGCTGGTCGATAAAAGCAAGAACTAGCACAGGAATTAATCCCGAAAGGGCGGGGGGCGACCCCGCCCTTTTCCGCTGTCCTGGCATGATCCTGTTCGGGTCAGGGCTGGCGTCGTTGCCCTGCGCGGTGCGGTTTAAAGCTCATTGATGATTTCATGTTCCTGATTGAACCAGAGCGGTGATTTCGACAAAT
>OBJS01000060.1_pt1 | contig 63541 bp, 58 predicted proteins | sample 1519851 | NCBI WGS metagenome assembly OBJS01 (sample SAMN03019806, study PRJEB22545) | beach sand metagenome | biome: beach; feature: sea beach; material: beach sand | place: USA: Municipal Pensacola Beach, FL | collected 2010-10-20 | depth 25-47 cm m
CCGGACGCCTCAGCCGATCTCGCCGAGGGCGGGGAAGGTTTCGAGCAGGAAATAGCTGAATGACTGGAGCTGGCCGCTGAAGATCGCGAGCCCTGTCAGGATCAGCAGGCTGCCGGTCGCGATCTCGACCTTGTGCATATGCTGGCGGAAACGGCGCATAAACGCCATGAAGCCGCGTATCCCGAAGGCGGCAATCAGAAACGGGATGCCGAGGCCAAGCGAATAGGCCGCAAGCAGCGACATACCATAACCAAGCGTTTCCTCGCTTGCCGCCACTGCAAGCACCGCGCCTAAAATCGGGCCGATACAAGGTGTCCAGCCAAAGGCAAAGGCAAGCCCCACAATATAGGCACCGACAAGGCCACGCCCGCGCACATGCGGTGTGAAACGTGCCTCCCGATCGAGCAGACGGAGCCGGAACAGTCCGGTATAGTGCAGACCGAAAATAACGATCACGATCCCGGCAATCTGCGCCAGCAAATCGATATGCGCCAACAGCAACCGGTTAATGGCAGATGCGGATGCCCCAAGCAGCACGAACACCGTGGTGAACCCCGCGACAAACGCCATCGCTCCCCACATGACCCGGCGCAACAATTCGGGATTTGTGACATCGCCTTCGGTAAGCTTGTCAAGCGAGGTCCCCGCGACAAAGCAAAGATAGGCTGGCACAAGCGGCAACACGCAAGGCGACAGGAAGCTGACCAACCCGCCAAGCGCCGCCCCCATATAGGAAATATCGATGCCTGTCATAATGCCCTATCTACCTGAATGCGGATGCACTTCAAGCCCGTGCATGACAATTTTACGCGAGCCCCGCTGATCGCCCGCCCATCATGCCGGCCGGGCGAGGATGCAAACAGCGCTTATTCTTCCCGGAAAATCGCATTGGCAAGCCAGCCCGCACTCAATGCGATCAGCACCGCCGCGATCCCGTACAATAGCGGCCAATCATAGGCAAAACCGTAAATCCGCCGCTCAAGTCCCGCTTTATAGACAAAAAGTGGCGAAAATTGCGCCGCAACGATCTGCCCGCCGCGCAGCAGATAGACCTCAACCTTGTAATTGCCGACGGGCACCGTGGCCGGCAAGCTGACGGTCCAGCGGAACAACCGCTCGCCAAGAAAATTAATCGCGCTTTCTTCCTGCAGATAAAGTGCTTCGCGCTGGCGGTTGCGGATCAGCGCAGCCTGAAACGGCGCCGCCGCAAGATCGTCAAGCTGACGTTCTTTGGCCTGATGCACTGGCGTATCCTGTTTCCGCTCATCTGCGGGCGCGCGCGCAAAATCGAGATAGTTCAGTCCGAGCTGATGCCGCGACAGCAGGTTCGCATTCGCCATCTCACGCAGGGGGGATGTCGTCGCCACCGCATAAAATCCCGGCACATTGCGAAACGTCACCGATTCCTGGTTCACCCAGATGCCCGCAATACGCCCCTTCTGCCAAACCGCCACCGGTTCGACCGGCCCGCGCACCACAATCGCCACATCATATTTCTCAAAGGGCGACATGGAAGGATCGTCAATTTCGCCAACCGCGCCGAACACCAGAATATTATCGCCGGTAAAACTCGATGTGATCGAGACAAGATGCTCCGACAGGCTGGTCACAAGCCCTTGCGCCTGTACCGGCAGGCTGACAAGCGAAAGCGTAAATGCAATCAGCAGCAGCCGCGATCCGTGATATCGCCGCATCACCCCCCTGCCCCCCCGATCACAAACAGATCATCGGGCGTTACCACAAGCCCGTAAGCAAGCCGCGTGCAGACAAGCAGGACAAGCAGCGCCAGCAAGCCGCGCAACTGCTCGCCCCGCAGACGCCCGCTCATCCGCGCGCCGAACTGTGCCCCGATCACCGCACTGGCCAAAAGGATCAGCGCCAGCACCACATCGACAGTCTGGTTCGTCACAGAATGCAGGACCGTCGTCAGCGCGGTCACAAAGGTAATCTGGAACAGCGAGGTGCCGATCACCACATTGGTCGGCATGCCGAGCAGATAGATCATCGCCGGCACCATGATAAATCCGCCGCCAACCCCCATGATGGCGGCCAGGAAACCGACGACCATCCCGATCGCCAGTACCGGGATGGCACTGATATACAGCCGTGATCTACGGAACCGCATCTTGAACGGCAGACCATGCATCCAGAGATGCCGATGCAGCTTTCTGCGGCCGACATCGGCTTGCGCGGACTGCCGCATGGCATTGACGCTTTCAACCAGCATCAGCGCACCGACGGTTCCCAGAAACAGAACATAGGCGAGCGAAATTGCAAGATCGATCTGCCCGAGCCCACGCAGGAAGCTGAAAACGGTCACCCCGATCGTCGAGCCCATGGCGCCGCCAGCCAGCAGCACAAGCCCCATCTTGAAATCAACAGCCCGCTTCCAGTGCGCAAGCACCCCCGAGAACGAGGCGGCAACGATCTGATTGGCCTCGGTGCCCACCGCAACCGCCGGCGGCACCCCGGCAAAGATCAGTAGCGGCGTCATCAGGAAGCCGCCCCCGACACCGAACATGCCAGACAGAAAACCGACGGCCGCTCCCATCCCCAGCAGCAGAAAAATATTCACCGAAAGTTCGGCAACCGGCAGGTAAATTTGCATATTGAGGCAGATCCAACCGCAACCGCACGCATTGCGCCCAAGGGTAAGTCAATATCGCAAGGGCTTTATGGAATGCAAGGGCCGCACTATTCTGTGCATCCCCGATCCGCCCCCGCCTGCATGAATGGAGATGGCAATGACACGCTACACCGCGCCGCTGACCGAATTTCGCTTTCTGTTCCACGAGGTGCTGGGGCTTGAGCGTTACGGCAACCTGAAAAGCTTCGCCGAAACAACGCCTGAGCTGTTCGACGCGGTGCTGGGGGAGGCTGCGAAATTATGCGAGGAGGTGCTGCACCCGCTTAACATCCCAGGCGACCGGCAGGGCTGCACACTTCATGAGGATGGCAGCGTCACGACGCCCGAGGGTTTCAAGGATGCGTACCGCGCCTATGTCGAAGGGGGCTGGCCCGCACTGGCCTGCGATCCAGAGTTCGGCGGGCAAGGCATGCCCGTTACCCTGTCGCTTGCGCTGAATGAAATCGTTTCCTCGGCGAATATGGCATTCGGCATGTATCCCGGGCTGACCCATGGGGCCTATGAAGCGCTGCATCAGCACGGTACGGATGCACAGAAGCAGACCTATCTGCCCAAGCTGACCTCGGGTGAATGGACGGGCACCATGAACCTGACCGAACCGCATTGCGGAACCGATCTTGGCCTGATGCGCAGCAAGGCGGTCGAACAGGCCGATGGCAGCTATAAAATCAGTGGACAGAAGATTTTTATTTCCGCTGGCGAGCATGATCTGACGGAAAATATCATTCATCTGGTTCTGGCGCGGATCGAGGGGGCGCCGGAGGGGATCAAGGGCATTTCGCTTTTCATCGTGCCGAAATTCCTGGTCGGTGAAGACGGCACACCGGGCGCGCGCAATGCGGTAAGCTGCGGCGCGCTTGAGGAAAAAATGGGCATCCATGGCAATGCGACCTGCGTGCTGAACTATGATGATGCGACGGGCTATCTGATCGGCGAACCGCATAAGGGCATGCGCGCCATGTTCACGATGATGAATGAGGCACGGCTCGGCGTGGGGCTGCAGGGGCTCGCGCAATCCCAGATTGCTTATGAAAATGCCGCCGATTATGCGCGCGAGCGGCAACAGGGCCGTGCCCTTTCCGGCCCCGCCGCACCCGATGCGCCGGCGGACCCCATCATCGTGCATCCCGATGTGCGGCGCATGCTGATGGATCAGCGCGCCTTCAATGAGGGCGCGCGGGCCTTTTATTTATGGGTCGGACTGCAGGCCGATATTCTGCGCGGCGATGACGATGCCGGCACGCGCCAGAAGGCGGATGATTTTCTGGCGCTGCTGACGCCGGTGGTGAAAGCCTATCTCACAGATCGCGGTTTCCGGCATTGCGTCGAGGCGCAGCAGGTCTATGGCGGCCATGGCTATATCGCCGAGCATGGCATGGAACAGTTCGTCCGCGATGCACGGATTGCCATGATTTATGAAGGCGCGAACGGGATTCAGGCGCTTGATCTTGTCGGGCGCAAGCTGCCTGCCGATGGCGGGCGGGCGATATTCGCCTTTTTCGGCGAGATCGACACGCTGATCGCAAGCCATGCCGATAAGGATGCGATGCAGGAATTCTGCACGCCCCTGAAACAGGCGCGCGACCGGCTTGAACAGGCAACCATGTGGTTTCTGGAGAACGGCGCAAAGAACCCCGATCATCTGGCAGCGGGATCGACCGACTATCTGCATCTGGTCGGCCTGACAGCGCTTGCCTGGATGTGGACCCAGATGGCCGATGCCGCGCAGCAAGCGCTTGCCAACGCGGAGGCGGCAAGCGAGGCGCCCGCCTTTTACGAAGCCAAGCTTGTGACCGCACGCTACTTCATGCAGCGTGTGCTGCCAGACAGCGCCGCCCATCTTGCCAAACTCACAAGCGGCGCGGATTCGATGATGGCCTTGCCGACGGAAGCGTTCTAAAACAACCCCCAACAACGCGCCGCACTGGCGCTGACATCAGATAAGCCGAACAAGGCTGATAAAGGGAAAGACAGATGCAAGCCGTAAAACGCCCCTGGATGGATGAAGAGCTCGAGATATTTCAGGACTCGGTCGGTAAATTCTTTGAAAAAGAAGCCATACCCCACACCGAACGCTGGATCGAACAGGGCCAGATCGATCGCGATTTCTGGAACAAGGCGGGCGAGGCCGGTCTGCTGTGCATCACCATTCCGCAGGAATATGGCGGGGTCGGCGGCGATTTCCGGCATGAGGCAATCCTTGTCGAGCAACAGAATTTCCACCGGGTTGCCGGCTGGGGCAACGGCGTTCACAGCGGCATTTGCGCCCCTTACATTCTTGCCTACGGCACCGAGGAGCAGAAAAAGAACTGGCTGCCCAAGCTCGCCACCGGCGAAATGGTTGCCGCCATCGCAATGACAGAGCCGGGCACCGGATCGGATCTGCAGGCGGTGCGCACCACCGCAAAGCGTGACGGCGACAGCTATGTCATCAATGGCCAGAAGACCTTTATCACCAACGGTCAGCAGGCCGATCTGATCATCGTGATCTGCAAAACCGGCGATGTATCGGGCGGCGCGAAGAGTGTATCGCTCGTCGTTGTGGAAACAGACAAGGCGGATGGTTTCCGGCGTGGCCGCAATCTCGACAAGATCGGCCAGCATGCGCAGGACACCTCGGAACTGTTTTTCGACGATGTGCGCGTGCCGGCGGAAAATCTGCTTGGCGGGGAAGAAGGGCGCGGCTTTTTCCAGCTGATGCAGCAATTGCCGCGCGAACGGCTGATCATCGCGGTGGGTGCGGTTGCCGCCATGGAATCCGCGCTTGCGGTCACCGCCGAATATGTCAAGGAACGCAAGGCCTTCGGCAACCGGTTGCTGGATTTCCAGAACACCCAGTTCGTGCTTGCCGAATGCAAGGCGGAAGCCGTGGTCGCGCGCACCTTTGTCGATGCCTATGTCGAAAAGCTGATGCGCGGGGAACTGACCGCCGACGAGGGCGCGGTGGCCAAACTCTGGACGACCGAAACCCAGTGCCGCATCGTCGATAAATGCCTGCAATTTTTCGGCGGTTATGGTTACATGACGGAGTATCCGATCGCCCGCATGTATGCGGATGCGCGGGTGCAGCGCATTTACGGCGGCACCAGCGAAATTATGAAGCTGATTATCTCACGCACGCTTTAGGCGGCGCGGCAATAACAGCGTAAGGGAGCAAACCAATGACCGACTGCTATATTTACGACGCGGTGCGGACCCCGCGTGGCAAGGGCAAGGCAAGCGGCAGCCTGCATGAGGTAACCGCGCTCGAACTTGCGACGCAGGTGCTCGAAAATCTGCGTGAGCGCAACAATCTCGATACTTCCGCCGTCGACGATGTGGTACTGGGCTGCGTCGACCCGGTGAAGGAACAGGGCTCCGACATTGCCCGCCTTGCTGTACTCAATGCCGATTACGCCGAAAGCGTTGCCGGCGTGCAGGTAAACCGCTTCTGCGCCTCCGGGCTTGAGGCGGTGAATATGGCCGCGGGTCAGGTGATGTCCGGTCAGGCGGATATGACCATTGGCGGCGGTGTGGAATCGATGGGCCGTGTCGGCATGGGCGCAAGCGGCGGTTCCTGGTCGACCGATCCGTCGATCGCGCTGAAATCCTATTTCGCGCCGCAGGGGATCGGGGCTGACCTCATCGCCACGCGCGACGGGTTCAGCCGCACGGATGTGGATTCCTATGCACTCGAAAGCCAACGCCGCGCAAAGCAGGCCTGGGATAGTGGCTATTTCAGCAAATCCGTTATTCCGGTGAAGGATATTAACGGTCTCACCATCCTTGATCATGACGAGCATATGCGTCCCGACGCGACGATGCAGTCGATGGCTGCGCTCGACCCCTCTTTCGCGATGATGGGGGAGATGGCCGGTTTCGATGCGGTCGCGATGCAGCGTTACCCGGATGTGGAAGAAATAAGCCATGTTCACCATGCGGGCAACAGCAGCGGCATCGTCGATGGCGCGGCCGGCGTTCTGCTTGGCACGCGCGAGGCGGGGGACGCCATGGGGCTGAAGCCGCGCGCCCGGATCAGGGCCTTCGGCTCGATCGGGACCGAACCCTGCATCATGCTGACCGGACCCGCGGTGGTAACCGAAAAGGTGCTGAAGCGTGCCGGCATGACCGTCGCCGACATCGACCTGTTCGAGCTGAACGAGGCCTTCGCCTCGGTCGTCTTGCGGATGATGGATCAGCTCAACATTGATCATTCGATCATGAATGTGAATGGCGGCGCCATTGCCATGGGCCATCCGCTCGGCGCGACGGGTGCCATGATCCTTGGCACCGTGCTCGACGAACTTGAGCGGCGCGATCTCAATACCGCGCTGATCACCCTGTGCGTCGGCGCGGGCATGGGAACGGCAACGATCATCGAACGGGTCTGAGCTTTGCCCCGGATCGACATCGACCGGATTCCGGTGGATACGGGTACGAACTACCCAGCCGAATTTCGGCATGTCACGCAAGGCCGCGCGCGTAAGGCGCTCGGCGATGCGGCGGGACTGACGCAGTTCGGGGTGCGGCTGACACGGCTTGCACCCGGGGCGGCGTCGGCCCTGCGCCACTGGCATATTTCGGAAGATGAATTCATCTACATTCTGGAAGGCACCCCGACATTGATCACCGATGCGGGGGAAGAACAGCTCAATCCGGGCGACGCGGCGGGTTTTCCCGCCGGTGATGAAGACGGCCATCAGCTTATCAACAACAGCGATGCCGAGGTCGTCTATCTCGAAATCGGCACCCGCGCCGCGCAGGATTATGTCAACTATAGCGATGTCGACATGCAGGTTCTGCGCGCGCCGGGACGCAGCTTCTTTCTCACCAAAACCGGCGTTCCGTACCGGAAATAACATGACGCGGCGCAAGGCCGCGAATTGCGGGGACTGACACATGCAACAAATGACATTTGAAATAGACGGGGACGGGATCGCCACGGTGAGCTGGGATATGCCCGGCCGGTCGATGAACGTGCTCTCATCGGACTCGCTTGCCGAGTTCAAGCAGGCAATCGAGCGCATCGCGAGCGATGATGCGGTCAAGGGCGCGGTTATTACCAGCGGCAAGGACAGCTTCCTTGCCGGTGCGGATCTGATGATGGTCGAACAGACCGCCAAGGGGCCAAAGGCAGGACAAACGCGCGAAGAGCGGGCACAGGAACTGCTCGATGGGGAGCTGATCGGCTTTAACAAGATGCTGCGTGTGCTTGAGACCTGCGGCAAGCCGGTGGCTGCCGCAATCAACGGCACGGCACTTGGCGGCGGGCTCGAGATCTGCCTTGCCTGCCATTACCGGGTTGCGGCGGATAATCCCAAGGCGCAGATCGGCCTGCCTGAAGCCAATGTCGGACTGCTGCCCGGCGGCGGCGGCACCCAGCGGCTGCCGCGCCTGATCGGCATTCCCCAGGCTATGCCCCTGTTGTTGCAGGGGACAAGCCTGTCACCCGACAAGGCGGCAAAGATGGGCATTATCCATAAGGTCGTGCCCGCCGGCGATCTGATTGCCGAGGCCAAGCGCTGGATCAGGGAAGACGCCGATCCGGTGCAGCCCTGGGACAAGAAGGGCTACAAGATTCCGGGCGGTGGCCCGTATGACGGGGGCCCGGCGGCCGAAATGTTCACACCCGCCATCGCCACCCTGCGCAAGACAACCTATGGCAATTATCCCGCGCAGGAAGCGATCCTGTCCTGCCTTTATGAAGGTGCCCAGGTGCCCATCGATGCGGGGCTCAGGATCGAAATCCGCTACCTCATCCAGCTTTTGATGAACCCGGCATCGGGCAATATGGTGCGGTCGCTGTTTATTTCGAGCGGCGAACTGGCGAAAGGCGCACGCCGTCCCTCAGACGAACCGGCATCCGAGGTTCGCAAGGTCGGCATACTCGGCGCGGGGATGATGGGTTCGGGGATCGCCTATGTGTCCGCCCAGGCCGGGATGGAGGTCGTGCTGCTCGATACCGATCAGGCAAATGCTGAAAAGGGCAAGGCCTATTCCGACAAATTGCTGTCGAAAGCGGTCGAAAAGGGGCGGATGGATGCGGCCGCAAAGGATGCGTTGCTTGCACGGATCACGCCGACGACCGATTTTGCCGCGCTTGCGGGGGCCGATCTCATCATCGAGGCGGTGTTCGAGGATCGCGCGGTAAAGGCCGATGTGACCGCCAAGGCGGAAGCGGTTATCCCCGCCACATCGATTTTCGGTTCCAACACCTCGACCCTGCCGATTACCGGGCTTGCCGAACGTTCGGCACGGCCGGAAAGTTTCATCGGCATCCATTTCTTCTCGCCCGTCGACCGGATGGAACTTGTCGAAATCATCATGGGCGAAAAAACCTCGGACAAGGCGCTGGCGGTGGCGATCGACTATGTGCGCAAGATCAAGAAGACGCCGATCGTCGTCAATGACAGCCGCGGCTTTTATACCAGCCGCGTGTTCGGCACCTATGTCAGCGAAGGCATCGCCATGTTGAGCGAAGGGGTGAAGCCCGCGCTCATTGAAAATGCCGGGCGGATGAGCGGCATGCCCGTCGCCCCGCTTGCGCTTAATGACGAGGTAAGCCTCGAACTTGGCTACCATATCCGTGAACAGACGAAAAAGGATCTGGGCGCAGCCTACAAACCGTCCCCCGCCGACGATCTGATGGAAGAGATGGTCAAGAAGCAGGGGCGGCTTGGCAAGAAAAACCGCAAGGGCTTTTACGACTATCCCGAAGGCGGCAAGAAAAAGCTGTGGCCTGGGCTTGCCGATATTATCCCGCAGGCCGCAGCGCAGCCCGATGTGGAAGAGTTGAAGAAACGCTTCCTTTATATCCAGGCGCTCGAAACCGCGCGCTGTTTTGAGGAAAATGTCCTGACCGATGTGCGCGACGCCGATGTGGGCGCGATCAAGGGTTGGGGCTTTGCTCCCTTCACCGGCGGCCCGCTATCGCTGATCGATACGGTCGGCGTGGCGGAATTCGTCGCTGAATGCGACCGGATGGCGCAGGCTTACGGGGAACGCTTCACCCCCAATCAGCTATTGCGCGACATGGCGGCGAAGGGCGACAGCTTCTATGGCCGCTTCGCCCCGCAGAAGCAGGCCGCCTAGCCGCATATTTTGCGATGAAAAATTCGGGGCCGCTGTCCTTGGTGACGGCGGCCCCTTTCTTGTTTCGCGTCAGGCTTCAGCAAATCTCACAGCTTCAGCGGCCGCGCCACTGATAGTCCTCACCCCGCAGCCAGGCGCGCATGGCCGCAACCGCATCTTCTGACTGCATGGTGCGATTAAAGGCGCGCTGTTCGAAACTCAACCCTTCCTCAAGCGGCAGATAGGCGCCATGGTTGATCGCCTGTTTGGCAGCCGATATTGCGATGGGGGCACGGCTTGCAAGGGTTTCGGCGAATTCCGCGACCCGCTGCCTGAATTCGGCGTCAGGATAAAGCCGGTGAATAAGGCCAAGATCAAACGCTTCCTGCGGGGTCAGCATGGTGCCATGCAGGATGAGGTCAAGCGCCTTCGCCGTGCCCAGCATATGGGCAAAGCGCTGCGTGCCGCCAGCGCCAGGAATGATCCCGACCGTTGTTTCAGGCAGTCCATAGCTATAGGGGCCGTCCGCCATCAGACGAAAATCGCAAGCAAGCGACACCTCGCACCCGCCGCCGGCCGCATTACCGTTCAGCGCGGCAATCGTAATGGCCGGCATATGTTCAAGCCGCAGGCACAAGCGGTGCACCGCATGCAACTCCCCCTGCCCGCGGGTCATATGTTCGGGCAAGCCGTGATGGGTTTCCGCCGTATCGGCAAGTTCCGCCACATCATAATGGGCAATGAAAACACCTTCCGCCGCGCCGGTCAGCACCAGCACCCGTATATTGGGATCCGCTTCCACCTCATTCAACAGTCTGTGCAGCTCCTGCACCTCCGCCGCAGTCAATGTATGCGAGGGCGGATTGGCCATGCCGCAGGTCAGCACATGGCCCGTGCGCTCTACTGTCAGATGCTGATAACTCATATGCGATTCCCTTATTTTGTCTTGTTGGCGGGACATCCGATTATGCGCGACAAGCGCACAGATGAGCAATCACGCATAAATTGTATCGGGCAGCAAAAAGGGCGGGCAGCTTTACCCTGCCCGCCCCCATATTCGGCTCAAAAAGCCCGTTCAGGCTGCCATCTGGGCACTGATCGGCTTCATCTCGAGCGCCTTGAGCGCGGGCATGACCTCTTTGGCGAACAGCCGCATGCTTGCCTCCGCCTCCTCGATCGGCATGGCGCCATATTTGAAGACGAAGACAAGCTCGTCAGTGCCGAACAATTCCGCCAGTTCGGTGGCACGCGCGATGACCTGCTCGGGCGTCCCCCAGGGATGGGAACCATAAAAGCCATTGAGGAAGGGCGATGCATCCTCGGACAATCCTTTCTGCATTGCGCCATAGGATTCATATCCTTTGATGCTGCCCAGATGGCTGCCGCGCAATTCATAATGGCGCAGCGCGGAATCGGCATATTCGACCATATATTGCTGCGCGGCCTTTTGCGCCGCCGCCTCGCTTTCGGCGACATAGGTCCACAGCGCAAGCTTGGTATGGCAGGGCGGATGACCCGCCTCAGCGCGCAGGCCGGCAAATTTCCGCGCCGTCGTCAGCGCGACATCCAGGCTTGTCGTCGGGATTACCAGTGGCTTGACATCATGCTTGGCGATAATGCCGACACTTTCATCGGTGCCGCCCGCGCCCCACAGATTGCCACTGAGATCCCGGTCGGGTTGCGGCCTGAGACGCAGCCCCTCGATCTGGTAATGCGCCCCGTCAAAATCGCACCGCCCGGTCGCCAGCAATTGCTTGAGCACCTGCAGGGATTCGTCAAAACGCATGCGCGCTTCCGCCTGGTCGATACCGAGCCCGCCAAATTCGCGCCGCCCAAGACCGCGGCCGACACCGCAGATGATCTCCCGCTCCGGCCCCAGAAACGCGTCGAGCATGCTGACATCTTCGGCAAGTTGGACAGGATTATGCCAGGGCAGCACATTGACCATGGTGCCAAGATCGACATTCTTTGTGATGGCGGAAATATAGGTCAGATACTGCATGGGATTTGTGACCATCGTATAGGGCGTAAAATGATGTTCGATGGTCCAGACGGAATCAAAGCCGACCTCATCGGCAATCCGCGCAAGATTAAGCTCTTCATAGAAAATCTCGCGATCCGGTTTGGCAGGAGTTTGGGATACGCTTTCACCCCGTTCCTCCGCCTCATACCGATCCCAATCCGTATAGTTCTGATTGAATATGGTGACACCTACACGCATGGTTCATCACTCCCTTTTTCGCCTCTGATCGCGTCATACAGACAGACGCGACAGATCCGAGGCGTGTTGCTTGTTCTCTGCGTTGCCGGGCCCCGATGCGCGCGCCCGTCATGTCGTTTGGGGATATTGCCTCATATCGGATTGGCGAAAGCAAGTGCCCGGGCAATGCATGCGACGAATCGTAGCGTGGGGCGCGAGTTCAGCACATGCGCGTCGCAACCCGACCCGCATGTGATTACGGGCAAATAGAACGGTCTCACTCCACCGCTTGGGCGGGCGACGTCACCATGTCTTCACGCAACCGATAACCCAGAAACAGCAGCGCCCCCACCCCATAGCAAAGCAGCGGATAAAGGCCGTACAAGCTGCGCAAGGCAAGTTTCACGCTGTCTGTCTGCGGCTGATTGGGGATGAAGTCCACCCATTGCAGCACAAGGCCCGTCAGCAGAAAAGTCACCCCGAAGGCCAGCTTGATCATAAAGGTCATCGCTGCGAAATAGGCGCCTTCCTTCCGCTCACCGGTTCGGGCAGCGTCAAAATCAACCGTATCGCTCAACAGAGAGGGACCGATCGCGCCGCCATTGCCATTCGCGGCACCGGCCAGGGCGGCAAGCAGCATCAACAGCGGCACGCGCCCTTCATCGGCAAAAAACATACCGCCAAAGCTCAGCCCCGCAAGGATCATCGACAACAGCCATACAGGCTTTTTACCGAAGCGTCCGGCAAGCCGCACCCAAAGCGGTACCGTCACAACGGCGGGGATCATAAAGCTCAGGATAAAGAGCGGCGCCAAATCCGCGCGCCCCACGACATATTCAGACACATAGAGTGTCAGCACACTGATGATGGCCAGTCCCATATTGTCGATGAATATGATGATTAGAAGCAGCCTTGCATGACTGTTGCGCCACACATCGCGATAGGCTGCAAGGGCACGCTGCCTGCCTGGATCCGACTGTACTGCATGAAAGTTCCGCAAATACCAGCTGGAGAGCACAACAAGTGAGGTAACAGCCAAACCGCTGACGATTGCAACCAAAGCGGCCCCGCGCCGCGTCGCGCCATCCCCTTCACCCGGTGCGAGAAGCAGCCATGCCATTGCCGCGAGTGCCAGGATCGACCCGATATTCCACGACAGATGCCGCGCTCCGTAAACCCGGTTGCGCGGATGTCCAGGCGGCGTCAAATCCGCGCCCAGCGAGAGATGCGGGACGATAAAAACAGTCATGGCCGTGAAATAAGCGAATACGGCCACCCCCATCCATACCGACAGCTGTACCCCCGTCAGCCCGTCAGGCGGTGCAAAAACCATCAGGAATGACAGACCAATCAACGGGGCCGCCGCGTAAAGCCAGGGCCGCCTGCGGCCTGCGCGGCTGTTCGTCCGGTCCGAGAGATAGCCGACAATCGGATCGGACACCGCATCCCAAATCCGCGATGCCCCCAATATCGCCCCCATCACCGCCGGGGCGATCAGCAGAACATCCGTCGCGAACTTCATCAGGAACAGCGACATGAACAGGAACATATAGCCGACCCCCACAGCGGGCAGGCCATAAAAAAACAAAAGCCCGCGGGGAACAGATTGCTCCGTCGCGGGCTTTGTTTGATGTGTGGCCATCGGGGTGGGGCTTGCCGTTACGACAAAATGCCTGCACCCAATTCAGGCACAGGCACTAACTGATGCCGGGAATGACCGATACATGCATGGAATGCTCGCCATTCTCGCGATTGGCAGCCTCCAATGCACGGCCTGTATCCTGTACATCGAACTTATGGGTGCACAGCTTTTCAAGCGGCAGTTTCCCCGATTCGATAAGCCGCAAGGCGATTGGCACCGATTCCGTGCTGCGGCCCCAGACGCCTTTGAAGGTCAGCTCCTTCATGAACATCTTGTCCGACAGGAAGTTGGTGAGCGGCTTGAAATGCTTGAAGCCCGCCTGCACGATCGTGCCGCGCACTTTCGCCAGATCAAGCGCCATCGCAAGCGGTTCGGATGCCCCTGGCGTCACATCGATCACGCAATCGGCCATCCGCCCGCCGGTCAGCTCGCGCACTATCTCGACCACATTTTCCTTGTCGGATTCAAGCGCATGGGTCGCCCCGAATTGCAGCCCCAGATCAAGCCGTTCGCGATCGTTGCTGAGGCCGACAAGCACAATATTGCGCGCACCGGCTTCACGCGCCGCAATGCAGCAACCAATGCCGTGCTGGCCCGGCCCGATAATCACCACCGTACTGCCAATGCCCGCACCAGCCACCTGCTGCACCCAGTAAATCCCGTTGGAGATCGGGATGAACAGGGTCACGAGTTCGGCTGGCACTTTGGGGTCAGCCTTATAGATCACAGCATTGGGGTCGAGATAGATCGCATCCGCATAGCCGCCCCACAGGGTCGGCGAGACATCGGTCGACATGGAGCCATAGCGCCGCTTGATGCACATCTTGTGCAGCCCGCCATAGCAAAGATCGCAATGGCCGCAGGGAATATGTTCCTCGACGATGATGCGGTCGCCTTCGCGCAGATTCCACTTTTCGGCCGCCTCATTGCCGATCCTGTCGACCCGGCCGACGATTTCATGGCCAAGAATGATCGGCATCCGCCCCATTCCGCCCTGAATTTCGCCGGTGTAATAGGGGATATCGCTGCCGCAAACACCGGTTGCCTCGACCTTCAGGATGCCGTCATCGGCCCCGGTCTCAGGAACCGCGATCTCCTCGATTTCAATCCGCCGCGGTTCGACAAGAACCGCCGCGCGCGCCCGTTCCACCATTCCCATTCCTCCCGTTTATCGGGCCGGCTTTCCCGGCCCGTCTTTTTGCCATCAGAGCAAGAAGGTCACATTATCCTGCGCTTCGTCGATGCTGACCAGATTGATCTTTTTATATTTGATCCGGAACGATCCGTTCTCGGGAACAAGCTTATATTGACTGCGCCCCGAATGCATCCGCTGCTCATGCTTGCGGATTTCGGTTACAGTGAAATTGGCAAATACGCCGATTTCCTCATCGCCCTCGGCCCCGTCAATTTCAATGTTGGAAACGATGCGCCGCATACGCGATTTGGGCTGCTGCGCGAAGGCCTTGCCTTCATCCAGCCGCAACGCATGGCTTCTCAGCACATTCTGATCCGCATACAGCATCGAAACATGCTTTGTCGGATCGTAATCCTCCTCATTGCATGGAATCCAGTAAAGGCATTCATCCGCATACAGCTCGATCCACTCAAGGTAACGGTTTTCATCCATCAGCCGCGCTTCCTTGTACAGGAAGTTTTCGACCTTATCGCGCAGGGAACTCATGTATTGATCTCCTCCTGCATCACGGATTTCCAATGCCGCCACTGCCCGCGCTGCGATGTTTCATCTGTACACTGACCAACACGAACACCGTCTTCATCGACTGTTTCGCGATGCAGTCCGCGCTGGAATATCAACCAGGGATCAAGCGTACAGCGCAGCCCTTCGGTCACGCGGTTGAACATCTCGACATCATCGTGAATGCCGCCGCCATGCGGGCTGTAGAAGGCCTCATACTGGCGGATGCGCATGGTGTTGATCTCATCGGGCGCGCCTTTCAACAGCGAGGGGCGCAAGAATACCTCGGTCCGGTCGGGACTGATCGGCCGGATTGTCCGCACCTGCTGACCCAGCACACAGAGATTGGGGAAGATATTCATATGCGTGCCACCGACCGTCAGCACATCCTCGGCACGTTCCTTGCCGTGCGCCTCCACCAGATCATCGTAATATTTCTTGCCCCAGCTCGTCTGCTTCATCATATCGAGCCGCGCCTTGACCGCGGGATCGGCGCGATTATAGGCACGCGTATCGATATTGGTGTGCCCCATCCCCAGATCGCGAACCTCGCTGAGCGAATCTCCCTTGAAGATACCGGGTTTGCTGCCGGTGATCCGCTCGATGCTGGAGAAGAAGGATTGATGGGTGAAGTTCGGATGATAACCGTCAATGGTATTTTCCATCTGCAGCTTCCAGTTGCCATCATAGGCAAGCTTCGTCGCGCCGCATTGCACGAGAATTTCACCCTCCGGCGACAGATCGCAGAAATAGTCGAGCTGTTCGCGCGCCGGCCCGCTGATATGCTCAAGCAGGCTCAAGCCGGTTTCCGACATGCTGGCGAAGACGAAACCGCGATATTCGTCAACCCGGGGCGGACGACGCAGATTCAGGCGCGATTTATCGAAATTATCGCCATAGGCATCCGCATAAGGCACTGCCGCCAGCTCCCCGTCATTGCGGAAGAACCAGCCATGATATTCGCAGCGGAAGCCATTGGCATTGCCCCAGTCTTCCTGACAGATCGACGCCGCGCGGTGGGTGCAGCGATTGAACAGCACATGATATTTGCCTGCCTTGTCGCGTGAGAAAATGACAGGCTGGAGACCGAGCCAGCTGCGCTTGAAATCACCGGGGTTGGGGATTTCGCTTTGATGCCCGATATAGACCCAGCCGCGCTGATAAATCCGCTTCATCTCCTCATCGAAGATGTCCTGCCGCATATAGACATCACCATGCACGGCATCATCGCGGACAAGCGCGTCATAATCGATCAGCCGCCCGTTTCCTGTCGCCATCACTCTTCCTCCTCCCACACAGCGCCGCGCTGCCGCATTGGCAAATGGCGCTATTGTGCGGATTATTATTTACAAAGCAGCACCAGCCCAAAATCGCGGATTGGCGCCACCCTAATTCCCGCATATTTTTTACGGTTTTAATCGTATCGCCAAAAAACCCGGCGAAACAAGCTTTCGGGGAACGGCTATGCCCCCCGAAAGCGTTTCATTTTGTCGCAGTGAGACCCTCACCGCAGCGCCAGCCCGGTTCAGGCCGGCACAAAATAAGGCAGGGTGAAGTCATCGGTGACCTTTTCGAACTCCACCTTCACAGGCATATCAAGCTCAAGATCTTCCATCACCGCGCCGCGAACAAGGCTGACCATCCGGACACCTTCTTCCAGCTCGATGACGCCGGTGACATAGGGCACCTCGGCCACGAAAGCAGGATGCATCGGCATATGCGCGATGGTCCAGGAGAACAGGGTCCCCTTGCCCGTGGACGGCTTCCATTCCCAATCCGGCGAGCTGCAATATGCGCACATATTACGCGGCAGATGCCGGAACTTGCCACAGCTTGAGCATTGCTGGAAATGCAGCACGCCATTGTGGCACTGCTCCCAGAACTGGGCATTGATCGGCTCAATCGGATGCGGGACTGGCCGTTTCGGCTTTTTCTTTTCGGTTTTTGCTGCGTCACTCATCGTCATTACCTCCGCAAAATCGCAAGACTACCATCGCCCAGATCGCCCCAGCCGGTCACAAGGCCCATTTCACAGCCCTCTACCTGCGCCGGGCCCGCATCGTGACGCAACTGGCGTACGGCCTCGACCGTGTGATTAAGGCCCCAGACATGCGCCTGGCTCATCAGCCCGCCATGGGTGTTGATCGGCATTTTACCGCCAAGCTCAATCTGCCCGTCCTTGACGAAATCATAGACCTCGCCCCGTTCACAGAAGCCCGCAGCCTCAAGCTGCAGCAGCACCACATAGCTGAAGCAATCATAGATTTGCGCGAAATCCATATCCTTCGGCTTGACGCCCGCCATGCCGAACGCCTCCGGCGCGGCATAGCTCAGCCCGAATTTGAAGAAATCGGGGCGCGAGGCAATGTCATCGGCCGGATAGGGATGGCCTTCCGCACAGCCCATGATGGTGATCGGATGATGCGCGCAATCCTTCGCCCGATCCGCAGTCGTGATCACGATGGCGCAGGCGCCATCGGTTTCAAGACAGCAGTCGAACAGACGGAACGGCTCGGAAATCCAGCGGCCATTGAGATATTTCTCCATGGTCAGCTCCTCGCCCTTCATGAAGGCGCGGTCATTGAGCTGCGCATGCTTGCGCGCGGCCAGCGCCACATGCCCCATCGCCTCGACCGGGGTGCCATACAGCTTCATATGGCGGGTAGCGAACCAGCTATACATCTGCACAGGCGAGGTGATGCCATAGGGGAAATAAAAATCCGCCATGGTATTGGCAAGGGTATTCATACCCATCGGCCGGGTCGGCGGAATGCCGGGCTTTGGCCGCAGCGCCGAATAACCGTTCCAGCCGAGCGTAATCAGCACATATTTGGCAATCCCTGTCGACACCACCGCGGCGGCATTCTGGATCGCCGCCGTCGGGCTTGCGCCACCCATATTCACCGTCGAGGCATAGCGCAAATTCTCGATCCCGAGATTGGCGGCCAGTTCCTCTGAAGTGGTGTAGACGGGCGGCGGCACCATGCCGTCAATATCATGCGGCGTCAGCCCTGCATCGGCGATTGCCTTGCGTGCGGCTTCCAGCATCATCTCGACGGCGGTGACCTTGGCCCCCTTCACATAGTCGGTCTCGCCGATGCCGACGATGGCCGCCTTCTCACTGAAGTTCAGCAATTCAGTCATATCGCGTTTCTCTCCGCTGCTTCTTATTGTGCCGGTCGCCCGGCACCGTTCAAGAACTCCATTACTGCCGCAACGAACGCATCATTGCGATCGCCGGCTACCATATGCCCCGCCCCCGAAACGTCTGCAAATTCGGCATGCGGCACAATTTTCAGAAATTTTTCTACATTCTCCTCACTTACAAGGTCGCTCATCCGCCCCCGCACCAGAAGCGTGGGGACCGAAATCGCAGCACAGGCCGCCGACAGACGTTCCGGTTCCTGATCGCCGCGTGGCCGCATCGGTCCGGTAATGAAACGCGGATCCCAATGCCACCGGTAACGACCATCCTCGCCGCGCCGCAAATTCTTCGCCAATCCGCTCAGATCCTTTGGCCGGGGTCTGTTCGGCATATAGCTAGCCACAAAATCGGCTACTTCCTCAAGGTCTGCGAAGCCATCTTCCAATTTACTGCCCATAAATTGCAGGATTCGGTCAACGCCTTCCTCTTCCATATGCGGCGTGATGTCGACAAGAACGACACTTGCGAATGGCTGCTTTTCAGGCGCCAGTTCACCTTGCGCGATCATTGCCGAAATACCGCCCATTGATGCGCCGACGACCGCCGGCTTGCTTTCCAAACTCGCCGCCACCCGCAGCAGATCCCGCCCATAGGTTTCCAGCCGGTAATCTCCATCCTCTGGCCAGCCGCTATCGCCATGACCGCGCAGATCAAGCGACACCGCATACCAGCCTTCGGCCGCGAAGCGTTGGGCAGCCCCGCCCCAGGCATGTCGCGTCTGCCCCCCGCCATGGGCAAACAAGACGGTCCTGTTCTGCGGGTCGCCCCACGCATCCGCCACAAGCGGTACATTATCCTCGGTAATCCAGTTCAACCGACGCGACCGCAAAACGACTTCCTGAGACACCATCTACTCCGTTCTACGCAACATACTTGCTGACACCGCGATCTTAGCCTTCGCAGGATTCCCCGAATGACAAAACTGCCACCCAAGGCATGCATCCGGCGACAAACTGCCACCTTACCGCATCAGCACAAACTAGTATAAGCAGTCATGCACAAAATATGATAAGGGTTTTTAAGTGAAGCGATTTATTGACACAACCTCTATTGCTGCACCGAATGATTGTTCGTAGCGTGCGCGGTTCGGTCACTAGCGGATTAACACGGCAGCAGAGGAAAGCCGGAGTTTTACGAGGGGAAAGATTGTGAGTATCAAGACAGCGGTATGCGACCTGTTCGGGATTGAAAAGCCGATTTTCCTGGCGGGCATGGGTGGCGTTGCCTATTCGGAAATCTGCGCTGCGGTATCGGAAGCAGGCGGCTATGGCACATTGGGCATGGCGGCGGCGGGCCCGGAAGAAATCCGCGCTGAAATGCGGGCTGTCCGCGCCAGGACAGACAAACCGTTCGGTGTCGACCTGCTTGCCGCGCAGCCCGAGACCATTGACGCCGCGATTGATATTATCATCGCGGAAGGCGCGTCGTCCTTCATTGCCGGACTGGGCGTCCCGCTTGCGGTGATCGAGAAATGCCACAATGCCGGGCTCAAGGTCGTGGTGATGTGCGGCAAGGTCGAACATGCGATCAAGGCGGAACAGGCCGGTTGCGACATGGTTGTCGCCCAGGGCACCGAAGCTGGCGGCCATACGGGTCAGGTCGCGGGCATGGCCGTCATTCCACAGATTGCCGCCGCGGTGAAGATCCCGGTGCTGGGCGCGGGCGCAATTGTCGATGGGCGCACCATGGCGGCCGCGCTTGCGATGGGCGCGCAAGGCGTCTGGGTTGGCACCCGCTTCATCGCCTCGACCGAAGCGCGCGCGCCGCAGCTCTACAAACAATCGCTGCTCGATCACAATGGCGGCGACACGGCGGTAACGAAATGCTATTCGGGCAAAACCATGCGCGTTATCCGCAATGCCTATGTCGATGACTGGGCGCAACGGCCGCAGGATTTGTTGCCATTCCCCAAGCAGATGGTAACAAGTCTCAAGGCCGGGGTGATGGCGATCACGCAAGGTGCCGATCAGCATGTCGATCCGGACAAATCCTGCCTGCCGGCAGGGCAAGGAATTGGCGGCATCAACGATATCCGGCCAGTAGCCGACATCATGGACATGATGATGGCGGAAGCCGAGGCGACCATCAAGAACCTGAACGGATTGGTTGCCTGACGACAAACAGGATGCGAATTTCGAGATGACAGACAGCCCCCCAACCGCCAGCAGCCCCGCCCCATCGGACAGCGACGACAGCTTGACCAAACCGCGCGGGCGGCGCGGCCGGAAAATGGCGATTCGGGTCGCACAGGGTATCGTGCGCGAGATTGCGGAAAACAGTATGGCGCCGGGGGCAAAACTCCCACCCGAGCATGAGATGGTCGAACGCTATGGCGTTGCGCGGGCCACTTTACGCGAAGCGCTGCGTTTTCTTGAATTGCAGGGGGTGCTGACGATCAAGCCCGGCCCGGGCGGCGGGCCGGTTGTCGGTGAACCGCATACCCGGAATCTGGCCAGCACCCTTGCACTGATGCTGCAATTCATGGATGCACCTTTCCGCTCGCTGCTCGAACTCAGACAGGATCTCAGCCCCGGCATGGCTGCACGCGCGGCAAAGAACGCGACCGCGGATGATTTGCGCCTGATGCGTGACTGCATCAGCAAGCTTGAGAAGAATGTCGGCGATCTGCCGATCTATATTTACGAGACCCGCAAATTTCACGATCTGATCGCCTGGGCATCGGGTAATCCGGCTATCGGGCTGCTCGTGACGTCGGTGCATCTGGTGACCAACAGTTCGGGCATCGGGCTGAACTATTCCGAGCGCGAACAGCAATATCAGATCAACACCTATCAGCGGCTATATGATGCGATCAAAGCGCGCGATGCGGAAACCGCGCAGCAGATCATGGATGAATTTCTCGGCCGCTCCGACGCCTATCTCGCAAAGCGTCATCCGGAAGTGCTGGAGCGACGCATCGTCTGGGAAAATATCGATAACGGCGACTGACTGCGGTCAGTCGCAAACGTTAAGACAGCTCGGGCCGACAAATTATTGCTGGCCGGTTTGCCCCACTTATTGAATAATTCAGCAATAAAACCGGTCTGCCGCGCCGCAGACCAAAATAAAGACACGCGCAAGACGCGATGCAAGGTGGGGACATGCCATGCAGTATCATTACGCCTCGATCTGGGAAACCATTGCGGATGCGGTGCCCGACCGGCCTGCGCTGATCCATGGCGACACCACCCGAAGCTGGCAGAGCTTTGACGAACGCGCGGCGCGACTGGCTGGCGCTTTCGAGAAGGCGGGGCTCAAGGCGGACTCGAAAATCGGGCATTACCTCTATAACTGCAACGAATATATCGAGGCGCATTACGCCGCATTCAAAATGCGCGCGTCCCCCATCAATGTGAATTACCGCTATCTGGAAGAAGAGCTGATCTATCTGCTCGACAATAGCGATAGCGAGGCGGTGCTGTTTCATGGCCGGCTTGCCGAACGGATCGCCGAAGTAAAGGACAAGCTGCCCAAGCTGAAACTGCTGATCCAGGTCGATGACGACAGCCACACGCCGCTGATCGACGGCGCGGTCGCCTATGAGGATTTTCTGGCAAGCAGTGCGCCCGCCCCGCGTATCGCCCGCTCTGAAGACGATATCTACATGCTGTATACCGGCGGCACGACGGGTATGCCCAAAGGGGTGATGTACCGGCATGCGGACCATAGTTTCGGCCTGATGATGGGCTATGACTTCCGCGGATTGCCGCGCCCTGAAAACAAGCAGCAGATGCTGTCGACCATCGCGACGCTGGCGCAGGCCGATGCGCTGCCGGCGGCGCTCGCCGCCTGCCCGCTGATGCATGGCACCGGCATCTGGGTCGGCGTCTTCGCGCCATTGATGATCGGCGGCTGCGCGGTCACCCTGCCCAACATCCATTTCGACCCTGACGCCTTGTGGCGCGAAGTGACCCGCAACAAGGTGACCGATCTTGTGATCGTCGGCGATGCATTCGCCAAACCGCTGTCAGCCGCGCTCGATGCAGCGGCCGAGGCCGGTACCCCGCACGACATTTCCTCTCTGAGCCTTGTGATTTCATCAGGCGTGATGTGGACGGCGGAAGTCAAACAGCAGATGCTCAAGCATCAAGACATGATCCTGATTGACGCGATGGGATCGACAGAGGGCTCGATGGGCCGCTCGATCACCACCCGCGACACCCAGAGCGCAACCGCCAAATTCGAAATGGGCGAGGCGACGAAAGTCTTCAATGAACATGATCAGGAAGTAAAACCCGGCTCGGGCGAGATCGGCATGATCGCGGCGGGCGGCATGGTGCCGGTGGGCTATTTCAAGGATCCCGAAAAGTCAGCCAGGACATTCCGCACCATCGATGGCGTCCCCTACAGCTTCCCCGGTGATTTCGCGACCGTCGAGGCGGACGGCACGATCAAACTGCTTGGGCGCGGTTCGGTCTGCATCAATAGCGGCGGCGAAAAAATCTATCCCGAAGAGGTGGAGGAAGCCGTCAAACGCCATCCGGCCATCTATGACTGTCTGGTTGTCGGCGTACCTGACGAGCGGTTTGGCGAAAAGGTCACCGCCGTCGCCGCGCCGCGGCCAGGACAGGATGTCGACGAACAGGCCGTCATCGGCGAGGCGCGCAGCCATATAGCAGGCTACAAGCTACCCAAACATGTCATTCTTGTTCCCGAGGTCAAGCGCGCGCCGAACGGCAAGGCGGATTATAAATGGGCGAAATCCGCTGCATTGGCGGCTTTGGGTCTGACATAATAAGTCTTGGACCCCACGAAGCCTTGGACCACAGGTGACAGGCCGGCCGCCGCGCACAAAACAGGACAGGCCGCAAGCATAGCGGCAACACAAACCGGTCAACCCGCAGGATTGACCGACGCCCCGACATTTGCCAAACAGATAATATTAATAAAAAGCAATTTATTATCCGGGGCTCTCATGTTTAAACGCATACTTACTTTATCATTGCTTCTCTTGCTGACTGCCTGTGCCAGCGTTACCCGCGGCACCAGGGAAGAGTTCGTCATCGAAAGTCAGCCCGAGGGCGCAAAAGCCATCCTGAGCAGCGGGCAGACGTGCATCACGCCCTGCACGCTGAAACTGAAGCGCAAACATTCTTTCAGCGTCCGCATCGAAAAAGACGGCTTCATGCCGGCCGACGCTGCGATTGACAGCCATGTGGCCGCGGCCGGTGTTGTCGGCTTTGCCGGCAATGTGCTGATCGGCGGCATTGTCGGTGCCGGTGTCGATATAGTGAGCGGCGCAACCAAAGGGCTGGCGCCCAATCCGTTGACAATTGCATTGGCACCTGCGCCGGATATCGAACCTGTGCAGCCGGACCTGGCAATGCCGGATCGCAGGCGCGTCACGCCGGGCACCGAATTGGCGTCGTTGCCTGGCCCTGGCGTAACCGAACCCGCTGCACCCCAAATGGACATTCCGCCGGGCGGGGAAATCGGGGACACACCTGGAACCGATGGTGATCTTGAAGAACTGGCCAGAGCAGTCGAATCGGATGACGTACTTTTAACGATCGATGCGCCGGGCGCGGCAAACGCCACGGCGGCCGCCGGCGAACCAATCACGACGGCGCCAGCGGTTTCAGCACCCGTTGATACCGGAACCGTGCCGCCTGTCCCGCTTAAACGCAAGACCCTCGACATTTCACGCTGGTAGCGATGATCGGCGCGGACAGTCTTGCCGACTTGTCTTCCTATTTATCGCGACATTGTTTATATGGGTAAGTAATCAGTTATTTAGTGTATGCCGAAACACTGATCGCGCTCCCCAAACGGGGAGCGTTTTCACGATCATCCCTCTGTTGGCATTCACTGTCTGTTGGCTAAATTGTCCCGCTTTTGCGGAATGGAGAGAAAATGTCGCAACCATTGATGCCCAAGGCAACTGCTGTTTGGCTGGTCGACAATACCGCATTGACGTTCGAACAGATTGCGGCGTTTTGCGGACTTCACGTGCTTGAAGTCTCCGGCATTGCCGACGGTGAGGTGGCCGTCGGTATCAAGGGCCTTGACCCGGTATCGGCCGGACAGCTCAGCCGCGCGGAAATCGAACGCTGCGAAGCCGATCCGACAGCCCGGCTTGCCTTGCGCGAATCCACCCACCCGCTGCCGCAGAAACGCTCAAAAGGCGCGCGCTACACCCCCGTGTCACGCCGTCAGGACCGGCCCGATGCGATTGCCTGGCTGCTGCGCAATCACCCGGAGCTGAGCGACGCCCAGATCAGCAAGCTGGTCGGGACGACCAAGCCCACAATTCAGGCTATCCGCGACCGCACCCATTGGAACCAGGCGAACATCACACCGGTGGATCCGGTCAGCCTTGGCCTGTGCTCGCAGATCGATCTTGATGCTCAGGTAAAAAAGGCGGATGCCCGCGCCGCGCGTGAACGTGCGAAGCAAGGCCTTGACGAGCCTGGCGACACACTGCGCCCGGTCGAGGAGACAGCCGCGAAATATGCGCCAATCGTCGCACCGCCCATACGTGAAACCGAAGACGAAGATGCGGAAGCCGAAGAGGCCACAGATTCGACCGACACGGCGCCGCAGCCCGAATCTGGTGAGACAGATGTGCCAGGCGACAGCGAGGCGGATTTCGGCATGGTACCACCCGATGACGAGGAAGATCGTTAGGCCGGGGAACCGATCGCATCGCAGCTTCCATTCCGGTTGAACCTTGGTGAAGAGCGCATAGGGTGAAGCGCGCATAGGGTGAAGCGCGCATAGCCCCAAGGGCCGCGTTTCGCATTATAGACATTGCAGCCATTCCTGACGCAGACTGTGCAACAAGCATTGTTGCGCAACAGAATAAGCAAATGCGGGCGGGGACAATGGATATCATCGATCAGACGATCAAGCGCGAAGGCGGGTTTGTCGATCATCCCGACGATCCGGGCGGCGCCACCAATATGGGGGTGACACTTGCCACGCTGTCAGACTTTCTTGGCCGCAAAGCGAGCTATGACGAAATCCGCAATCTGACCCACGCCGAGGCGCGCGCGGTATATCAGGCCCGCTATATGGATGCGCCGCGCTTCTCGGAGATCGAGGATCACTGGCTGCGCGAGATTGTATTTGACGCCGGCGTCCTGTTTGGCCCGCCACGCGCGTCCCGCTGGCTGCAGGAAGCGGCCGGGGTAACTGCGGACGGGATCGTCGGCCCGGCGACATTGCGCGCCGTCAATGCGGCGGACCCCCGACAGCTTGGCGTGAAATTCATCACATCCTGGCTGCGCCGGCACGGGGAACGGGTACAGGCGGGCAAATCCAGCCACAAATTTATCGGCGGATGGATCAACAGGGCGACAAGTCACCTGCTGTCACTACCTGTATGAAATTCAAACCTGTATGAAATTCAAAAACGAATTCCTGCCGCTCCCCCGGAATGGATTATTGCGATTCCGGGCTGCTACAATTGCTTACAATTAACCATATTGTAATTTTCGCGTATCATCCTTAGATACAGCCTTGGGTGGTATCTGGGATTCATTTTTTAATATTTTACTTGGGATACCATCCATGAAACGCTTTTCCAGCGGGGACCAACCGCAGCGGATTTTATCCGCCCTGACGGAAGCAGAAGATTTTGTCATCGATCCGGCGCTGCAATTTGAGCGGTCGGAGCTTCGCGAATTTCACGCCTATTGGGAGCAGTCGCGCGGCGACAAGAATTTTCCGCAACGTGCGGACATCATCCCCATTCCAATGCCGCGGCTGCTGCCCTGGACCATCATGTTCGATGTCGTCGAAGGTGGGGCGGACTTTACCGTCCGCGTTTGCGGCACCGCATTGACCGATATCTTCGGTATCGAACTGCGCGGCGAAAGCGTCAGACTATTACCTGAAACCCTCGCGGCGCGGATGATACTGAGCGGCCAGCGCTGTATCGCGCTGCGTGCCCCGATACGCGGGCATTCGCAGATTTCCCGCGCACCCGGACAGGATTTTCAGGGTGTCGAAATCTGCGCTGTCCCGATCTCGAACGACGGCGAGACAATCGACATGATCCTCGCCGTCGCGCTGCTGGCAACGCGAACCTAGTCATCGCCAGCCGGTCGCATCCCTGCGCTGCGGAGAACCTCTTATTCAGCAGCGCCGGCTTTCTGCGACGGTGTCTGATTGGTCGCCATATCGAACGGTGCCGTATCGATTTCATCAAGCTCCAGCTCGCCGTTCAGCACCGCCTGTTTCCATTGCTGATGGTCATCTTCCATCGCGTGGAATTCGGGCATGACTTCCTTTGCAAACAGTTCAAGGCTGTCGCAGATATGCTGATGCGTATTGCGGCCGGCCTGATTGAGCAGGATCACCTGATCGACATGCGAGTCGGCGAATTTGTGCAGCCGCTCCCGGATCGTCGCGGGTGAGCCGATCAATCCACCGGTTGAGGCTTTCTGCCCCGCCGGGGTCTGCTTCCATTTCTGATATTCATCCCACAGGCTGACCGTGCCCGGCTTCACCGGCCCGGTCTTGTTGTAATAGACAAGCGCGAACTGGAAAAAGCTCCACCCGTCGGCGCGGCGCTGCGCCTCCTCATCGGTTTCTGCGCACATGAAGCCGCTCACCACCGCGATATTGGGGTTGGGTTGATAATCGCAGAGCTTCTGCTGATTCTTCGTGAACTGATTATAATAGGCATGCACCCAGGCCTTCGCGGCATCGGCGCTGACGAACTGGAAGCCAAGCGCGCCCATCCCGCGCATCCCTGCCATGCGGATCGTCTCAAGCTGCGAACAGGCGACCCAGAGCGGCGGATGCGGTTTCTGCTTGGGCTTGGGGATGACGTTACGCAGGGGAAAATCAAAATATTTGCCGTGATATTCCCAGCCTTCGTTCCAGAACATCGGCAGCACGGCCTGCACCGCGTCCTCCCAGACATCGCGTTTGTCGCGGAACCGCCGCTCGAACGGATGCAGCTCGGTCACGCTTGAGCCTTCACCCAGCCCAAGCTCCACACGCCCGTCACTGACCAGATCAAGGGTCGAGACCCGCTCCGCCACCCGCGCGGGATGATTGGTCGTCAATTGCACGATGCCATGGCCAAGGCGGATATTTCGCGTCCGCTGACTGGCAGCGGACAGAAACACCTCAGGTGCTGCGGAATGGGAATATTCTTCGAGGAAGTGATGTTCCACCTCCCACGCATAATCATAGCCAAGCTTGTCCGCGAGCTCGATCTCGGCCAGCGAGTTCTTGAGCAGATTATACTCATCATCAGGTGCCCAGGGTTTGGGTAACTGATGTTCGTAAAAAATCCCGAATTTCATGACATCCTCCCGCCTTGTCCGCGCCGGTTTTTTCAGACGCATTTCTTCGCTTGTCGCGATCAGTTATTGAGCATTGCCTATTCTGCGCTACTTCGCGTCTTTCGCAAAGCCCGCATCGCGCAAGGCTTCGGTGATCTCATCCAGGATGACCGGGTCATCGATGGTCGCGGGCATACGCCATTCTTCACCATCGGCGATCTTGCGCATGGTGCCACGCAACACCTTGCCTGAACGGGTCTTGGGCAAACGCTGCACAACCTTGGCGGTCTTGAAGGCCGCAACCGGGCCGATCTGTTCACGGATCATGCCGACAAGCTCGCGCTCGATCTCGCCTATATCGCGGGTAACCCCTGCATTCAGCACCACAAAGCCCAATGGCAATTGCCCCTTGAGCGCATCGGCGACGCCGATTACCGCGCATTCAGCGACATCGGGATGCGCCGCCAGCACTTCCTCCATCCCGCCGGTCGACAGGCGATGGCCCGCCACATTGATAATATCGTCCGTACGCGCCATGACATAGAGGTAACCGTCGCTGTCCATATATCCCGCATCGGCGGTTTTGTAATAGCCGGGATGTTCTTCCAGATAGGAACTGCGATAACCGGCCTCATTCTCCCACAAGGTCGGCAGGCAACCGGGCGGCAACGGCAGTTTCAGTGCGATGGAACCGATCGTATCGGCGGGAACCGGATGATTGCCTTCGTCCAGCACCTCGACCCGGTAGCCCGGCATCACGACCGAGGGGGAGCCGTATTTCACCGGCAGCTGCTCGATCCCCAGCGGATTGGCAACGATCGGCCAGCCGGTTTCGGTCTGCCACCAATGATCGATCACCGGCACCTTGAGATGCCGCTCGGCCCATTGGATGGTATCGGGGTCCGCGCGCTCACCGGCAAGAAACAGGGCACGGAATTTGCCAAGATCATAATCGCCGATCAGCGTGGCCTCCGGATCCTGCTGCTTGATCGCGCGGAACGCGGTGGGTGCGGTGAACAATGTCACCACATCATGCTGCGCGATCACCCGCCAGAAAGCCCCGGCATCCGGCGTGCCGACCGGCTTGCCTTCATACAGGATCGCCGTATTGCCGCTCAGAAGCGGACCATAGACGATGTAGGAATGACCCACGACCCAGCCGACATCAGACGCCGCCCAGAACACCTCGCCCGGCTTCACCCCATAGATGTTCCGCATCGACCAGTTGAGCGCGACCATATGCCCGCCATTGTCGCGCACCACACCTTTGGGAATGCCGGTTGTCCCCGACGTATAAAGCACATAAAGCGGGTCGGTCGCCGCAACGGGCACGCAATCGGCAGGGGCCACCCCTTCCTGGGCCGCATCCCAGTCCACATCACGGCCGGGGATCAGCGCGCACCGCTCCATCTCCCGCTGCAGGATGATGCAGCCCTGCGGTTTGTGCCGCGCCAGTTCAATCGCCCCGTCCAGCAGCGGTTTGTAGGCGACGACGCGCCCCGGTTCGAGCCCGCAAGAGGCCGCGACGATGAGCTTTGGCTTGGCATCATCGATACGGGTGGCAAGCTCGTTTGCCGCAAAACCGCCAAATACAACCGAATGCACCGCACCAATACGCGCACAGGCCAGCATCGCAACCGCTGTCTCGGGCACCATCGGCATATAGATGATGACCCGGTCGCCCTTCGCCACCCCCTGGGCGCGCAAGGCACCGGCAAACCGCGCCACATCGTCACGCAAAGTCCGGTAGCTGATGCTGCGGACCGTGCCGGTCACCGGCGAATCATAGATCAGCGCCGCCTGATCGCCGCGCCCTGCCGCAACCTGCCGGTCGAGGCAATTATAGGCCGTGTTGGTCTGCGCCCCTGAAAACCAGCGATAGATAGGGGCAGCGCTGTCATCGAGCACCTTGTCCCACTTCCTGTCCCAGTGCAGCGCTTCTGCCGCTTCCGCCCAGAATCCTTCCGGATCCGCCTGCCAATTGGCATAAGTCTCGCGATATGTGGCCATTACCCTACTCCCTGCTGCCGGCCCGCCCTTATCCGCAGACAGCCCGGCCTATACCCTTTTGCGATAGATTATAATAGTTTGTCCCAGTCTTGCCGTCCGGTCCGGACGAATGCAAGCCCTTCCCGCCACCCCGGATGAAAGGACGGCAATGATCCTATGATCGACGATCCCTGGTTTTACGCGGTCGCGATCCCGGCGGTCCTGCTTTGCGGTATTTCCAAAGGCGGCTTTGCCGGCGGACTTGGCATCATCGCGGTACCGTTGATGGCGCTTGTCGTGCCGCCCCTGCAGGCGGCGGGGATATTGCTGCCGATTCTCATCTTTATGGATGCGTTGGGGGTCTGGAAATATCGCCATGCCTGGGACCGGCGCGATATGCGCCTTCTGCTGCTTGGCGCGATTGCGGGCATTGCGCTTGGCACCGCGACGGCACAGATCGTCAATGAAAACCACATCCGCCTGATGGTCGGCGTGATCGCACTGATTTTCGCGCTCAATCACTGGATCTCACGCGGCGAAAGCGCACCGCCCAAACCGCGCGACAAAGCCAAGGCAACCCTGTGGGGGACGATCAGCGGCTTTACCAGTTTCGTGTCCCATGCGGGCGGCCCGCCATTACAGGTCTATATGCTGCCGCTCAAACTCGACAAGACCGTCTATGTCGGCACAAGCGTGGTCTTCTTCATGGTTGTGAACTGGGCCAAACTCGTGCCCTATGCCTGGCTTGGCCAGCTTGCGCCAGGCAATCTGTGGACCGCTGCCTTGCTGCTGCCGCTGGCGCCGGCAGGTATGTATCTTGGCTTCTGGCTGCACGACATCATCCCGCAGAAACCGTTTTTCCGGATCGTTTATATCCTGGTGTTTCTGGTCGGGCTCAAACTCATCTGGGACGGCACAACAGCCTTACTGGGCAATTGAATTGATAGCGATACTGAAATAATTGAGGGAGCATGGATATGGGTAAATCACTGACGGGAAAGCGTGCCATCGTCACTGGCGCGGCGAGCGGTATCGGGCGGGCGAGCGCCTTGCTGTTCGCATCCGAAGGCGCGCAGGTAATCGCTGCTGACTGGGCGGAAGACGGGGTGCGCGAAACAGCCGCGCTGATCGACAAGGCACAGGGCGAGGCAATCGCGCTGACAGTCGATGCCGGCGATGAGGAACAGGTCGCGGCAATGGTCGCACGCTGCGTCGATAGTTTCGGCGGGGTCGATATCGTCTATGCCAATGCCGGGGTAAGCGGCGGCTTTACCGGCCCGCTCGACTGGCAGGTTGAAGATTGGGAGAAGGTGCTGCGCGTCAATCTGATCGGCCCCTATCTGGCGATGAAGCATGCCGCGCGCGAAATGATCAAACAGGGCGGCGGTTCGCTGATCGCCACCGCATCGGTCGCCGGGCTCAATGCGAATGCCGGCGGCGTGCCTTACAGTGCAAGCAAGGCTGGCGTTATCAATATGGTCAAGGTGATGGCGCATGGGCTGTCGGGTACCGGTGTACGGGTCAATGCGATCTGTCCCGGATTGATCGAAACCGGCATGACACAGCCGATTTTCGACGGGGCGCGCGCACGCGGTTCCGAGACAAGCATCGGGCAGCTCAACCCCATGCTGCGGCACGGGGAACCTGACGAGATCGCACAGATGGCGCTTTTCCTGGCAAGTGACGCGGCCTCCTATGTCAATGGCCAGGCCATCGCGGTGGATGGCGGGCTTTCCGCCTCGCACCCCTTCACCCCGCGCCGCCGTTAAGCAAGGACGGACAAGACCGGGCACAAGATGGCTGAACAGGTCGATTGCATCATTGTGGGGGCCGGCGTCATCGGGCTTGCGGTGGCCCGCGCGCTGGCACAGGCCGGGCGCGCTGTCATCGTGCTTGAGGCAACAGATGCTATCGGCACCGGCATCTCCTCACGCAATAGCGAGGTGATCCATGCCGGGATCTATTACCCCAAGGACAGCCTGAAGGCGCGGCTATGTGTGGCCGGGCGCGAGATGCTGTATCGCTATTGCGCCGAGCGGCATATTCCACACCGGCAATGCGGCAAGCTGATCGTGGCAAGCGCACCGGCCCAGATCGCAGCACTTGAACAATTGGCTGCCGCGGGCAAGGCCAACGGGGTTGCAGCGCTGCACTGGCTGTCAGGGCCGGAAGTGCAAGCGCGCGAACCGGCATTGCGCGCGGTCGCAGCACTTGCCTCACCGCTGACCGGCATCGTCGATAGCCACGCATTCATGTTGAGCCTGCAAGCCGATATCGAAGCGGCCGGCGGGCAGCTTGTCTTCCGGACCCCGGTCACCGCGATGGCGCTGACGCCAAAGGGCATAACGGTGGAGACAGGTGGCGATGCGCCCTATGCCTTGCGCCCCGAGATCGTCGTCAATGCGGCGGGGCTTGACGCGATCGCACTGGCGCACCGGATGCAAGGCCTGCCCCCTGAATGGGTACCGCGAGGCTGGCTTGCGAAAGGAAACTATTTCAGCCTGAGCGGCAAGGCGCCATTCAGCCAACTGATCTATCCAGTACCTGAACCGGGCGGGCTTGGCATACATCTGACGCTTGATCTTGCGGGACAGGCGCGGTTCGGACCGGACGTCGAATGGGTCGCAAAACCCGATTACCGGGTTGATCCCGCACGGCGCAACCGCTTTGCCACCGCAATCCGCAGCTATTGGCCGGATTTACCCGAAGACGCACTTGTTCCCGCACAAGCCGGCATCCGGCCCAAAATTTCAGGCCCCGATATGCCCGCCGCCGATTTCCGGATCGACGGACCTGCCGCGCATGGGGTACCCGGACTGTTCAACCTGTACGGCATCGAAAGCCCCGGACTGACATCGGCGCTGGCGCTTGCAGCCTTCGTTTGCGCACAGATTGGACGGCCCAACGCCTGAACGGGACGCGCGTCTTATCAACCGAATAATCCGTGGCATGCCTGTTGACGATCTGTGCGTCACCCTTTCCCGCTTCCCCCCTTGCCTGTCCAGCGAGACAACCAACAACGCAACTACGGTTTTTTAAGGAATTGCCGCGATATTCGGTCGACCGGCACACCGTGCCGCTGTCTGGCATACGCTGCCGGGACAGCAGACAATCGACTGGATAAGCCGGATAAGCAAGGCGGATTAGGAAGACCGGGTGCCCTCAGCAATTCTCCACCATACCGACACCGTTCATGAGCCTTGCGTGGACCAGGGCGAGCAACGGTTTGAAAATTTTGCGCTTTATGCCGCGGATCTGCTTTTCGAGCTGAACACGCTGGGCAAGATCACCTATGCCGCGATCGGCGGCACGCCGGTGCGCATCGAAAAGCTCAACAAGAACATGTCGGGGCCGTTGCGCGACTTTTTCTCCGATCCGGAATATGCCCGCATAACAGCAGCGCTGCGCACCCTGAAACCCGGCCATAAACTGTCACCAATATTGTGCAATATGCTGATGCCCGGGTTTGGGCAATCGCAGTTTATTCTGCGTGGCTATCGCTCGGAAAATCCATCAGACAGATATTTCATCAGCTTTGCCCAGTATATCTCCGCAGACAGCATCAGCACCGATGATGATACCGGCACAGTGCTGCCCGACAAGGCGGATTTTATCCAGATCGCCAAGGAAAAAATGCTGGCGGCGGGTGAATCCGCGGTCGATTCTGAACTCACCCTGATCGACTTGCCAGGTCTGGAAGCGGTAACGGCGCAGGGAGCCGATCCGGCGGTGGCCGGCGCGCTGCGGCGTGAAATCGAAAATTTCCTGAGGCAGCAATCCGAAGACGGCGAATCCGCAGGCAAGCTGGATGAAGGCCGGTTCGGCATTGTGCACGGCAATGCGGTGACGACCGAGCAATTGCAACGCAATGTCACCTCCCTCGTCGCGGCAAGCGGATTGGGCAAATTCGGGCTTGCCCCGTCCGCTCAGGCCGTGGCGCTCACGCCGCATGAACTCAGCGACGAAGAGGCCGGGCGGGCACTTGTCTATGCGATCAACAGCTTTGCCGAAAAAGGCGCGGACAGCTTCAATATCTCAAATCTGAATGACGGCATGGCGGCTTATATCGACGATACCGTGGGCCGCATCAGCGATTTACGCGGGACAATCGGCGGCAAAATGCTTGACCTGCATTTTCAGCCGATTGTCGACCTGTCGACCCGACACACCCATCATTATGAGGCACTGGCACGCTTCAGCGACGGGCGCGGCACTTTTGAAACAATCACCTTCGCCGAGGAAATCGGCATGATCGAGGATTTCGATCTGGAGGTGTGCCAGCAGGCACTGATGCATATTAGGCGGATGCAAAGTGAGGGGACGCTGGTCCCGCTGGCCATCAACCTGTCGGCAAAATCGGCTGAAAGCCCGGTATTCGTGACCGCGATGCGCAAATTGCTCAAACCACTGGGCAGCGCGCGGCGCAATATTATCTTCGAAATTACCGAATCCGCCCGGATCCGCAATTACGAGCAGGTTGCCGAGCTTGTGAAGCAGTTACAACTGGATGGCCATCAGGTGTGCCTGGACGATTTCGGCGCAGGTGAATCCAACTTCAACTATCTGCGCCTGCTCGAGGTTGATTATGTCAAGATCGATGGCGCCTATGTCAAAGATGTGCTGCGCTCACCGCGCGATCAGGCCTTTATTCGCGCAATTGCCAAGCTGTGCCAGGATATCCGGGTTCAGACCGTTGCCGAATTTGTCGAAGAAGAAAGCCAGGCAATCACACTGAACAATCTCGGCATCAATCACGGACAGGGATATTATTTCGGCAAACCGGCGCCGGAATTCCAGTAATTCCCTGCCCTCAGAACACGTGCAGGCAAGAAATTCTGCCGTCTTGGCTACCTCCCGTTAACCTTAGTTCGGTTACCTTGCCTCGTATGAATGTTATGGCGATGGGGCAGGCAGACAAGTAAATGCGGCGACGTATCGCAATTATCGACCCGATAAATCCGGCAGAGCGGTCGTTCATGGCACCGGTCATGGCGCATCTGCGCCGTTGCCGGGATGTCGAGTTCGTGCATCCAGCGGACCCCGAAGCCATCAGGGCAGCGGCAACGGAAGCTGACATTGTCTGGCTTGAATGGTGCACACAGCATGCGGTGCTGGCCACAGACACGATCGATTTCGGCGACAGGAAAGTCATTGTCCGCCTGCATTCCTTCGAAGCGCTGGACACACCATTTCCCAGGCAGATGTTCTGGGGGAATGTCGATCATCTTGTGCTTGTCTCCGACGATATTCGCACATTGCTGATGGAACAAAATCCGCATATCGCGCAGCAGACCGATATCCGCGTGATCCCGAATGGCATCGATTGCACCCGGTTCATGAACGACACCACGCCCAGTCGCACGGATATCGCCTGGATCGGCCGGTTGGAGATGAAGAAAAATCCGATGCTGTTCCTGCAGATCATGGCGCGGCTGGTGCAGCTTGATCCCGCTTACAAACTGCATATCGCAGGCGATTTCAACGATGTCCGCGTGTATCGCTATTTACGGCACCTCATCGGCCGGATGGGGCTTGAAAAGCATATTGTTTTTCACGGGTTTGTCGCTGATATGCCGCAATGGCTACGTGACAAGGGCGTGTTGTTGAGCACGACCTTGTATGAAAGCTTCGGCATGAATATCGGCGAGGCGATGGCGGCTGGCGCGCACCCGGTCATTCATCATTTTCCGGGTGCGGATAAAATATGGCCCGAAGAATGTCTTTTCACGACCATCGAGATGGCGGTTGAGCAGATCCGCGCCGCCGTCCCGAACCGCTACCGAGAATTCGTCCGCACGCGTTATGATATCGATCGGCAATTGCGCGCAATCGACGCACTGCTTGACACCGAGAACAGCAAACACCGCGATATTCTGCATTTCGACGCGGCAGGCAAGACGATCAAGCTGCACCTGCCCGACCGCAGCGATCACATCCAGAGAAGTATCGCCCTCACGAACAATTTCTATGAATGCGGCATGCTGCACGACATGCGCGAGCGGGCAAAATTGCTGCAAGGCGCAGCCAGCACCATACCGGTCGCCATCGATGTCGGCGCGAATATCGGCAATCACACGATCTTTCTGGCAACGCAGACCGACATGCCGGTCATTGCCCTGGAACCGGCTGCCGGAAGCTTCGCGGTGCTGGACCGCAACATCGCGCTGAATGAATTGCAGGATAAGGTTACTGCCATCAATAAAGGCGCCGGCGCACAGCCAGCCAGGGCGCAATTGCAGATACGCGATCCGCATAACTGGGGCATGAACAGGCTCGATCTCGATGATACGGGTGATATTCCGGTCATCACCCTCGATTCCATGATCGGGGAGCGCCCGGTCGCACTGATGAAAATCGATGTGGAGGGGATGGAACTTGACGTGCTGCGCGGGGCGACGCAGATCCTGACCCGGGACCGGCCGCTGCTGTATATCGAGGCAAGCGACGACGCGCAGCGCCAGCTCATCGACAGTTTCCTGGTGGCGTTCGGTTATCACCGTCAGGCCCGCTTCAACGACACCCCGACCTATCTGTACCTCAACCAGCAAACGCACGCGCACCAATTATCCGATATGTCGGACAACGCAACTGCCCGACAGGGGCAAGGCGCTGAAACGGCGCGTTCGCGCCGCCGGCACCGACGCCAGCGCAATAAAACCGGACCGCTGAGCGCCCGAAGCTAATTTCAAAGGAGAAAAAGATGCATAGCAACATTGCAGAGCAAGCGGACAGCACCGCCTGGAAGGGTGAAATTCTGCGCGATACCCTGACTTACCGCTTCATCGATATTTCAATTACGCTGATCGATTTGATGATGGAAAACAGCTCGATTTCCAATCTCTACTTCAGCTGGCTCGAAGAGCAGGAGCGCCCGGACAATCAGGATACAGATAGAGAGATCCGACCTGTCATTCTGACCGAAATGAAAAACGAGACCGGTTCGGCAGTGATGATCCTCGGCCTGCCGGTAAGCGGTCAGTTTCTCGTCATCTTCCAGAACAAATATTTCAACGCGAATATTATCATCGCCCAGAATATCGAGACCGGCGAATTGCAGGCAAGCAGCGTATCCGAGTTCAATGGCGATCTGACCTATGCGCTGAGCTGGGGCCACGACTTCATCAACCGTGTTGATACGGAGATGATCACCGCCGATATCTAGAGGCGATATATCAAGGGCGGCATTCAGGAGTGATATACCGGAATGCCGGCGGCCCGAAGCACCTGCCCGTCTGAAGCGTCTGCCCGTCTGAAGCGTCTGCATGTCAATTGCAACTCGGAGGCGCTTTGATATGGGCTTCTTACTTTGTCGCGCCGGTTTTGTCGCCACCCCCACTGCGCCAGCTCGTGCTGCTGTTTGGTGTGCTCTTCCAGCCCTTCCTCGCCGGTTGCGTATCCGCATGCAAGGAGGCGCGTTCTTTTTCCAATTCATTTGCGAGATACATGAAACGCTCGATCAGCGCATAGCAAAACTGAACTTTTGCCTTGTCAACATCCCAGGACGCGTTGGGAAAGGGGCACCCCTCGAACGAAATCGTGATATCGCGGGGCAGAGAGAACCGCTCTGTCAGCAATTTCGCCAGCCGCTCCGCCACCCGCGATTCATGCAGCCATTTGTCAACCGTCTCACCGTGAAGGCGTAAATTCTTTTCGTAAACAACTGTCACCCTTCCCGATTCATTCTTGAAGGCAAGTTCGGGCTTGTTCGACATCCGCAGCAACAGCCAGTCCATGGCGTTCTTCGCCAGCGTATATTCCTCCGCGCACCATTCGGCCCGGTCCAGCGGCAGGCCGGTATCAACGACGATCTGCTCGCGGTTTTTCGGATCCGCCCCATAGACAAGACATGCGATATTGTAATAGCGCTGAATTTCGAGGGAATGCAGATCCCAATAGGCGAGTTCAAGCTGATCTTCCTCGACCAACCGCCATTCCAGTTCCCAACCATCCGCAACCGCCTGTAATTTTTCGACCACAAGCCCTTGCTCCGCCTCCGGCAATTCCCGATCGAGCAGCATCAATCCCATCAGGGCGATATTGTCGGCGGCATCTTCCTCACGACCGAACACAGGCAGATTCAGTTCCCAGATCAGCACATGGGCGAGTTCGTGAAACAGAGTGAATTCGGTATTGGCAAGCACGAACTGGCGCTGAAACGACTGATTTTCGGACAAGCCACTTTGCTGTGCGGCAACCGCACCCGGTAAAAACGCCGCAGCCATGCACAACCCGATGCTGATCGCACCGCGCCGGAAGTGCCGCTTTACGGTTCTGTACTGACGATACGTTCCTGCGATCAATCTTCCCCATGCCGATGTCACGGCAAGCCCCAATTTGTTACTGATTGTTCCGATTCAACCCGTTCTGCCTGAATGCAACGCACAGACCTGGCATTTGCAAACGATGCGCGCCAAGGGCTGCAAAAATGCGTCGAGTTGAAAAGCAAATATCCGCCTCTCGCGGTCCTCGACCCCTATTGCAAACCCGGGGTTATACTAAAGTCCGCCAAGCAAACCCGATCATCAGCTTATCTCCGAGATACTAATGCTTGGCTAATAATCAAGTCTCATGAGACGGCATGAATTGCCGCATGATCAGGCCAGACTTCAGGTAATGCCGATCTATCTGGTTGCTAGGATTATGAAATCAACCTGTCAATGGGCATAATGTTTGCGCAGGCGATAAACCCCGCCACTATGGTCACTGAATACTTTTGATACTTGCGGGTGATCCACCGGCTCGCCGGTCTCGTCGTTCAACAGGTTTTGCTCCGAAACATAAGCCTCGTAATAGGTTTCCTCATTTTCGGCAAATAAATGATAAAAAGGCTGATCCTTCCGCGGCCGCACTTCTGCCGGGATTGACTGATACCATTCCTCGGTATTGTTGAACTCAGGATCGACATCGAAAATCACCCCGCGAAAGGGGAAAACCCGGTGCCGGACAACCTGACCGATTGAAAATTTTGCCCGCTGCGTCATCGCTGCACGTTCCTCGAAGAAATAACTATAGATTTATCACTAGGTTTGGCGAAATTCCACCTCTGAATGGCAACATGCGGTTCGGCCTTGGCGGCTACAGACCGCCTTCACCGATAAAATCAGCTGAATAAAAATGGGCCGCACAACAGATGGTGCGGCCCATGCTACCAATTGATACCGCCGATCCCGTCGGCGTGTCCCTGTTTTGCCGATCAATGCGCCTTGCAGGGATTTTTGGCGGCACAGGGATTATGCGCCTTGCAGGGATGTTCCGCCGCACATGGATTTTTGGCGGCGCACGGATTATGGGCCTTGCAGGGATGTTTTGCCGCACAAGGGTTCGCCTTGCAGGGATGTTCCATCTTGGCACCATCGCCTTCGTGATGGCCTGCAAACGCCGCCGGCGCCGATACTGCGGCCGACATAGCCATCGCCATGCCTGCCACTGCTGCTGTCTTCACCGCACGCATATTTTTCTTTGCCATAAAGCTTTGCCTTCTCTGTCTAGCTTCACTCATCGTTTTCAGATTCGAGCTTTCGCCCGTTACGCAGCATTCAACAGTACTCGTCGCCTAAACTAACATGTCCGGACGATTGAGTGACAGGTTAATGCAGCCCTCACCCCTCGACAATCAAATGATAGTCAGGGGTTGGATTGAGCGGACAGGAATAAAGATACTCCCCTGCTGTCAGCTCAATTTCGTAATCCCGCGTCACACCTTCAGTCAGCCCGCCACCGGATGTGCTAGGCAAGGTCACGCGGGAGAAACCCTGTCCACGCAACCAGAAACCCAGCTCATAGGGCACATTCTTGTTGGTTACGCGGAAGATATATTTGCCAGGCTCAAGCCGCAGCGGCGCGGCGTCGGCAACCCGCTCGGCGCCGCTTTGCTCGTTGATCGCCGCGCAATCGGCCGCGCTGGCAGTCTGAAAGCCGTGATCGACACCGCCTTCCGATTCGATAAACTGACACCCGGTCTGGGTCAGTTCGATGATCCGGGGTGCTTGCTGGGCATAGGCAGGGCCTGTCCCCGCGATTCCGAAGGCAGTGGCGATAACACCTGCCGCCAGCACCGCGGTCGCGGCACAATTCGTTATGAAGTCGCAGCCTGACATCTGTTCATCCTCTCTGTTGGGTAATTGTCAGCACCATTTATGGCGTTTCTATGATGGCCTGCATATTTGCGGCGAGAAACGGATTAAAATACGCCTCGCATAAATTTGAACATGCCGCACACATGCAGCTTGCCATGGCTACAACCGGGTTATCCGGCACGAACACGCATTGCGCCACAACACCCGCACACCATATAATTTGCCGATAATGGGAAATTCAGCCGGACATTCTGGACCCGATCGGCGGATCGCAGCGATGTCGGAGATGGGAGACAGCGATGCAGCACGTTAAAAAGCGCGCGGAAGCAACCTTTGCCGCGGGATGTTTTTGGGGAGTAGAAGCAACATTCCGCCGCGTGCCCGGTGTCTTCGCCACCGCTGTGGGCTATATGGGCGGCGATACGGATAATCCGACCTATGAAGATGTCTGCAGCGGCACGACCAATCATGCCGAAATCGTCAAGGTGGTATTCGATCCACGGCAAGTCAGCTTTGAGGAACTGCTGGAAGTATTCTGGGCCAATCACGACCCGACCACACTGAACCGGCAGGGGCCCGATATCGGCACGCAATACCGCTCGGCGATTTTTTATCACGATGATGAACAGGCTGCCCTGGCCCGCGCATCGCTGAACAAGCAGGAAGAAGCGAAACGCTTCCCGCGCCCTATCGTGACAGAAATCACGCCGGTATCGGACTTCTGGATGGCTGAAGATTATCATCAGCAATATCTTGAAAAGCGCGGCATGGCCTCGTGCCATACCTGAGCAGCAGCAAGAGCGCGACTCCGCAAAACTTTGCCGCTGCCACGCCTAATCACCGATGACGACGGGGCAGGCAGAGCCACGCGATTTTCCGACCCGCCCCTGGGTCGGGGTTGGCGTTGTGATTTTCAAGGATGACAAGGTACTGCTTGTCCGGCGGGCGAAACCACCGCGCGCAGGCAGCTGGTCAATCCCCGGCGGCATGCAGGAACTCGGCGAAACCGCCGCGCAAGCCGGTATCCGCGAAGTATGTGAAGAAACCGGTATAACGGTCGCGATTGACGGGCTGATCGATATTATCGATGTCATCGTGCCTGAGGATGATGGCCGCATCCGCACCCATTACACACTGATCGATTATCACGCCCATTGGCTGGCCGGCGAACCGCAGGCCGCGGACGATGTCAGCGATGCGCGCTGGGTCCCGCTCGACAAGCTTGCCGATTACAGGCTTTGGTCCGAAACCCTGCGCGTTATCAATGAAAGCGCGACGGCACGCGGGCTGTCCCCGCCAGCAGCCGAGCAGGCTGTTCACACACCGCTCACCGGGAATTGACTGGCGTCAAAGCGCGGCCCCGGGCCATCATTGCGCATGGCTACCGCGCGCATATCAATATTGGTCGCGACGACATTTCTATCGCTATTATCTGGATTGCTACTGCCAGCCAAAACAGCTTTGGCCGACGCACAAGCTGTGCCGCGCGACTGGCACACAGAATGGCCGCGAACGGATTTTTCCAGATCGGCCATCCCTTATTCTGAAATTCTGTCCGGTGGCCCGGCAAAGGATGGGATCCCGGCCATCGACAGGCCGGAATTTATCAGCATTGGCGCAGAGACAGGCCTTGCCGCGACCGAGCCTGTTATCAGTGTTGTCATTGATGGCGTCGCGCGTGCCTATCCATTGCGGATCCTGATTTGGCATGAAATCGTCAATGACAGGCTTGCCGGTGTTCCGATCGCTGTGACCTATTGCCCGCTTTGCGATGCGGCAATCGTTTTCGACCGCCGGCTTGATGGCCGGCTGCTTGATTTCGGAACAACCGGCAAACTGCGTTATTCCGATCTTGTCATGTATGACCGGCAAACCGAAAGCTGGTGGCAGCAATTTCTGGGCCGTGCGATCGTCGGCACACTGACGGGAAGCGAGCTGACAATCTTGCCAAGCCGTGTTGAACCGGTGGCCAGGTTCCGCGACCGGCATCCCGATGGCAAAATCCTGATCCCGCCGGACCCGCAAGCACGCGCCTATGGCGAAAACCCCTATGCCGGTTATGACGGCAGCCGCACACCGTTTCTATATCAAGGCAGCTTGCCAGCGAATATTGCCCCGATGGCGCGGGTCGTCGCGGTTGGCAGCACCGCCTGGGCCCTGTCGCTTGTGAAGGCGCGCGGGGAAATCCTTACCGGCGATCTGCGGCTACGTTGGCATGGGGGGCTTAACTCCGCCCTCGATACCGCCGATATTACCCATGGCCGCGATATCGGTTATGTCACCGTTGAGCGATATCACACCGAGACAGGCTGGCGCGATGCGGCGCATGATGTAACTTTCGCCTTTGCTTTTCATGCCTTCCACCCGGACGGAATCCTGCATGGGTCGGGCCACACGCCCCCCGGGCAGTAGGCTGAAATACCTTCCGCCTGAGCCGGCAGGCCGGTTTTACCTTGCGGTCAGGGGCGCCATGCCCAGATGCATGCCTGCATCGGTGATCAGCGTTTCACCGGTAATATGCCGCGCCCCTTCAGTGCAGAAGAAAACCACCGCATCGGCAATATCTTCAGGCGTGCCCGCACGATTAAGCGGCGTCGTCTTCTCCTGGGTCGCGACCATTTTCGCAAATGTTTCCGGGCCCAGCCGGTCGGAAAACCAGCGGGTGCCGATAAATCCGGGACAGACCGCATTGACCCGGATTTCCGGTGCAAGCGCCCGCGCCAGCGACAAGGTCATCGTGTTCAGCGCACCTTTCGAGGCGGCATAAGCGATCGAGCTGCCAACCCCCATCACACCGGCGATCGATGATACATTGACAACCGCGCCCATGCCCGCGGCCTTCATCGCCGGGGCGACGGCGCGGACCATCTGATACGGCCCCACCACGTTGAGCGCATAGATATACTGAAAATCCTCCCCGCTCAGGGCATCAAGATCGCGATGATCGGCAAAAACCGACGTCCCCGCATTATTGACCAGCACATCAATCCGCCCCCACTTGTCGCCCGCTTCCTGTGCAAGACGCCTGCAATCCCCATCTTTCGAGATATCGGCCTGCACAAGCAGGGTCTCGACCCCGGCGGCGGCGCAACTTTCAGCGACGGTTTCAGCTTCGCTGCGGCTCTTGGAATAGTTGATCACCACATTGCAGCCGCGCGCGGCAAGTTTCTGGGCAACCGCCGCGCCAAGCCCCATCGCCGATCCGGTGACGATCGCCACCTTGCCCGTCATATCCATCATTCGTTCCCCTGTTGGGCATGCGCTGCGATCAGTTCATGCCGTCTTTGTTTATGTCTGTTTATCAATCCGCATGGGCTGCCACCGCATCGACGGGCAGCGCATTGATCCGCTTGATCGGTCGCACGACAATTCGCGTCAGCACATCGCTGATCAGCCCGCAGGCAAGCAGCTTGTCGCGCTGAAACGCATCATAATGATGAATATCGGCGGTGACCACGCGCAACATATAATCCGCCTCGCCGGTGATCGAATAGCAGTCCATCACCTCGGGCCAATGCATCAGCTCCGCCTCGAATGCGGTCATCGTATCGCGATTGGGCGTGGCAAGCTTGACGGTCGCGAATGCCACAAAGTGAAGCCCGAGCTTTTCGCGATCAAGCAGCGTCACCCGCTTGCGGATGATACCTGCCTCCTCCATCTGCCGGATCCGCCGCCAGCAGGGTGAACTGGACAAACCCACCGCCTCCGCCACCTCGGCGATGGATAATGTGGCATCCTCCTGAATGAGCCGCAGGATATGCCGGTCGGTTTTATCAAGAATCACAGAATTCCATCCCAATATATTCATATATAAAGAAATTATATTCCAATATTTCTTTGTTTCAAGGAAAATGAGGTAAGAATTTCCGGTTTGAAAAACATATATTAGCTGCGTGAGATTTTCCGCCGCCGGCGTCCTTTCGCCGGTATCGGCCAGACGGAGAAGCATGCATGCGACATCCTGATCTTTCCCTTGACGATAAATATACAAAACGCGACGGCAGCATCTTTCTGACCGGTATTCAGGCGCTGGTGCGGCTGGCCCTCGTGCAGCGCTGGCGCGACATCGCCGCCGGCATCGACAGTGCGGGTTTTATTTCCGGTTATCGCGGCTCGCCGCTTGGGGGATATGATCAGCAGTTACAGAAGGCGGCCGAACATCTTGCCGCGCAGAATATCCGGTTTCAGCCAGGGGTGAACGAAGATCTGGCGGCCACCGCGGTCTGGGGCAGTCAGCAGACGAACCTTTTCCCAGGCGCCCGGGTCGAGGGTGTGTTCGGGCTTTGGTATGGCAAAGCCCCGGGGCTCGACCGGTCGGGCGATGCGATCCGGCATGCGAATTTCGCCGGCACCAGCCCGAAAGGCGGCGTGCTTGCGGTGGTTGGCGATGACCCGGCCGCCAAATCCTCCAGCCTGCCGAGCCAGAGCGAATACAGCTTCATGGATCTTGAGATCCCTGTTCTCAATCCCGCGAATGTGCGCGAAGTGCTGGAGTTCGGCCTTTATGGCTGGGCCATGTCCCGCTATGCGGGACTGTGGGTCGGCATGATTGCGCTTGCCGATATCATGGACAGCGCCGCAACGGTTTCGGCCGATCAGCTCAGCATGCGGATCCATACCCCCGAACCATGCGCCGAGTTTGGCGATTTTGCCGGCGGCCGGTCGATCCGTACCGGCGACGAACCGCAAGCGAAAGAAGCAAGATTGCGGCATTTCCGCCTGCCCGCCGCGCAACGTTTCGCGCGGCTCAACAGGCTTGATCGGATCACCCTCAACAGCAGCAAGGCAAAGCTGGGGATCGTGGCGACCGGCCGCGCCTATCACGATCTGAGACAGGCCATGCAAAGCCTTGGTATCAGCGATGCGGATGCGCGCGCGCTCGGCCTGCGCATCTACAAAGTCGGGATGAGCTGGCCCCTTGAACCCGAAGGTCTGCACGAATTTGCAACCGGGCTTGAGCGCATCCTCGTCATTGATCACAAGCGCGGCGTGCTTGAAAGCCAGATCAAGGCGCAGCTCTATTCCCTGCCCGCCGCAAGCCGGCCGGAAATATTGGGCAAGCAAGACCGGGACGGCGCGCCGCTGCTCGATAATGTGGCGATGCTGGGCCAGACCGAGATCGCCACCGCCCTGCTGCGCCAGTTGCCCGAATCCGAAATTCGCGCCCGTGCCGAACGCGCGCACGCCGATATCCAGACGCATCGCGATTTCGTTGCAACTCACTTGAGCAGCACACAACGCACCCCCTTCTTCTGCTCGGGCTGCCCGCATAACCGATCGACCAAAGTGCCCGAGGGCAGCCGCGCGCTGGCCGGGGTCGGCTGCCACTATATGGCGCAGATCATGGACCGGGACACCGACATGGTCAGCCAGATGGGCGGTGAAGGCGCAAGCTGGATCGGGCAGGCCCCCTTCACCGACGAGCGGCATATCTTCGTCAATCTGGGCGATGGCACCTATTTCCATTCCGGTTTGCTTGCCATCCGCGCGGCGGTGGCGGCGAATGTCCCGATCACCTACAAGATCCTGTATAATGACGCGGTGGCAATGACCGGCGGCCAGCCAATCGACGGCAGCCTGAGCGTGCCGCAGCTGATCGCGCAACTGCGCGCCGAAGGGGTGCGCAAGATCAGCCTGGTCAGTGACGCCCCCGAAAAATATACGGCCGCATCCGACATCCCCGCCGATATCGAGATTGCGCATCGCAACCGGTTCCCCGAGATACAGAAAAAGCTGCGTGATTATGCCGGCGTGTCGGTCATCATCTACGACCAGACCTGCGCATCCGAAAAACGCCGCCGCCGTAAACGCGGCAAGATGGACGAGCCGCCCCGCCGCCTGTTTATCAATGAAGCGGTCTGCGAGGGCTGTGGCGATTGCAGCGTACAGTCTAGCTGCGCGTCGATCGAACCTGTCGAAACCGAATTCGGCCGCAAGCGGCGGATCAACCAATCCTCCTGTAACAAGGATTACTCCTGCCTTGAGGGGTTCTGCCCAAGCTTTGTCAGCGTCATGAATGGCGATCTGGCGGGGGCGGACATGGCGGCCGAGCCGCCCGAGATCGGCGCAGCCATCGCGGCCCTGCCCGCCCCCGCCGCGCAACCGGTGCATGATACCTGCAATATCCTGATCACCGGAATTGGCGGCGCCGGGGTCACCACGGTCGGCGCACTGCTGGCAACCGCTGCCCACATAGACGGGCTTGCGGCCGCGACCCTCGATATGACCGGGCTTGCCCAGAAAGGCGGCGCCGTGCTGTCGCATGTGCGGATCGGCGCGGCAGATATGCCGATCAATGGCCCGCAGGTCCCGGAGGGGCAGGCGGATCTGCTGCTGGCGGGTGATATGGTGGTCAGCGCCGGCGAAAAGACGCTGACCCATGTGGACCGGCGCCGCACGCAAACGGTGCTCAACACCCATCTCAGCCCGACAGCGGCCTTCATCGAAAACACCCGCACAAAATATGACGCGGCCGAGATGACCCGCACGATCGCGGGCAATACAGCCAGGCTTCACGCGCTCGAGGCCACACAGATTGCCGAACGCTGGCTTGGTGACGGGGTTTACGCCAATATGATTCTGCTCGGCATGGCGTATCAACGCGGGCTGCTGCCGATGCTGACCCGCGACGCGATCGCGCAGGCGATCGGCCTGAATGGCACCGCGGTCGCACAAAATCTGCGCGCATTCGATTATGGCCGTCTGGCGGCCGAACAGCCCGACATCCTGTACCGCGCGGATAATGTGCACCCCTTCCCGCTGAGCCTTGATGGCCTGATCGCGCGGCGGCGAAAGCATCTTGGCGATTATCAGGACACCGCCTATGCGGATCGCTACAGCCGGCTTGTCGCCCGGGTGCGCGCCGCCGAGAGCCGCATCCGTCCCGGCCACACGGCACTGGCTGAAGCTGTTGCACGAAATTACGCCAAACTGCTTGCCTATAAGGATGAGTTTGAAGTCGCACGTCTTTACACGGATGGGCGCTTTGCGGACAGCCTTGCACGCCAGTTCAAGGGCAAACCGAAAATCAAACTGCACATTTCCCCGCCGCTTGTCGCAGGTCGCGATCCCGATACCGGACGCCCGCGCAAGATCGCGGTCGGCAGCTGGATCCTGCCTGCCTTCAAGCTGCTTGCGCGCATGAAGGGACTGCGTCAAAGCCCGCTCAACCCTTTCGGATGGAGTGCGGACCGGCGGCTCGAAAAAGCGCTGATCGCGGAATATGAGGATGCGATCGAACGGATCCTTGGCAGGCTGACGGCCGAGAACCACGAGACCGCTGTCGCCATCGCAAATCTGCCCGATGACATACGCGGATTCGGTCCTGTCAAACAGGCGGCGGCAAACGCCACGCGCCATCGAGCGATGCAATTGCTGTCCCAATTCACTGCCAATCGCGACCTGAAGGAGGCGATGTGATGAGAACCGACACCCCTGCCACCCGGACCCTCGCTATCGAAACATTGGCAATCGATACGCATGAACAGGTGATCCATGTCACCGATCCGGCCACGGGCCTGAATGCCTTCATCGCGATCCACGATACCAGTATGGGCCCCGCGCTTGGCGGCTGCCGCTTCTGGCCATTCGCAAGCGAGGACGAGGCGCTTGCCGATGTATTGCGCCTGTCGCGCGGCATGACGTTCAAGAATATTCTGGCCGGGCTGCCGCATGGCGGCGGCAAGGCGGTGATCATCGGCGATCCCCGGAAAATCGGCACGCCGGCGCTGTTCCGTGCCTTTGGGGAGGCGATGAACACGCTAGAAGGGCGCTATACGACCGGCGAGGATGTCGGGGTCAGTGTCGCCGATATGCAGCATGTGCGCGAGACGACGCCCTATGTCTCGGGCCTTGACAGCGGCCCGGCGGCGAGCGGCGATCCCTCACCATTGACCGCGCGCGGGGTGGTTGCCGGCATGCGGGCGGCGCTCGAACATCGTTACGGGCTGGCCTCCTTCGACCGCGTCAAGGTCGGCGTGCAGGGGCTTGGGCATGTGGGCTTTGCCCTGTGCGGGCTGCTGCATCGGCTGGGCGCGCAACTGACCGTCGCGGACCTCAATGAGACGCAGCTGCGCCGCGCGGTCACTGAATTCGGCGCAACAGTTGCAGCACCCGATGACATTCTTGCCGCGCGCGTCGATATCCTGGCCCCTTGCGCACTTGGCGGCATTCTCAACCCGCACAGCCTGCCCCGCATCGCCGCCCCCATTATCGCAGGGTCCGCCAATAATCAGCTTTCGGATGATGAAGTGGGGGATATGCTGTGGCGCGCGGATATTCTTTACGCACCTGACTATGTGATCAATGCAGGCGGCGTCATCAATGTGGCTGCCGAAAGCTCGGGTCATTATGACAAAAGGCAGGTGATGCGGCAGGTCTGCCGGATCGGCGGCACATTGCAGGGGATTTTCGCCCGCGCGAAATGCGAGGACCGCTCCCCCCACCGCATCGCCGATGAAATCGCCCTGGAAAGGCTGCGCGCCGCCCGCGCGCTTCAGACCGCAGCCTGAGCCTTGCGCAGCCGGATGACTTTCCACAAGGATTTGACGGTCAATAAAATCTCGCCGCGCGCCTGAAAATCCGCGTCGACAAAGATGATCTCGCGGGTCTTGCGCACGAGCCTGGGTCGGCATTCCACCAGATCGCCGATCCGGCCGGGCGCAAGAAAGGTCGTGTTCATCGATAATGTAACCGCCGGCATCCCGTCATTTGCCGCAAAGGCGGCATTCGCGACAACCGAGTCGGCAAAACTCATCAACATGCCGCCATGGGCGATTTCATTGACATTCGTATGCTGCTCGCCGACCCGGAAAGCATAGGAATAATCGCCTTCAGGCTCCGGCCGCGCATAAAATGGCCCGATCAGCACCTCATACGGGTCGACCGGGTTGAGATCGGGTTCATAGCCAAGCGCGATGATATCGGGGTCCGTCTGCATTACCGCGCCCCCAGCACTTTCCAGACGCCCGAGGCGGTCATCACCAATTGATCGTCGGCGTGCAGTTCCCCGGCAACGAAAATCAGCGCCCGCGTCTTGCGGGTGACCCGGCTTGTCGCCTCAAGCCAGCAATCGCCACGCGCCATCGACACGAAATCGCATTGCAGCGATACGGTGCTGAGCGCATTGCCATCAATCGCCCAGCGCGCCGCGCGGCCCAGCGCAATATCACAGAAATTGAGCAGCATCCCCCCATGCACCCCGCCCCCGCGATTAAGATGATGGTTGCGGATGAATACACGGAACAAATTGCGTCCGTCCTCGCACTGACGGCCGTAAAACGGGCCTGTCAGACGATTGAACGGGCTGACGGCAAGAAGTTCGTAGCCATCAGGCACCCGGGGCGCCGATGCGTTTTCCGCATTCATGAAATATCGATCCGATTCCGCTATAATTCCGGTTGGCGCGCTTTTACCTTGTCGCCATGTGAATGAAAAGACATCGGCACAATTGGCATGCAGCATGGGGGTGATGGGCAAAACCAATATCGAACGACTTGGCGAATTACGCAAAGCCGCCTAAAACAATGACAATCGACTTACCGGGGAGGGTGAAACGATGAAGTATCTGCATACCATGGTGCGCGTGCGCGACCTTGACGACTCGCTGCATTTTTATTGCGATTGTCTGGGGCTTGTCGAACTGGGCCGCTATGAGATCGAGGAAGGACGTTTTACGCTTGTCTTCCTTGCCGCGCCGGGCAACGAGCATGCGCAGATCGAGTTGACCTATAATTGGGACCCGGAAGAGCTCGATGAAGGGCGGAATTTCGGCCACATCGCGTATCGCGTTGATAATATTTACGAAATCTGCCAACGCATGATGGATAAGGGGGTCACAATCAATCGGCCGCCGCGCGACGGGCAGATGGCTTTCGTCCGCTCCCCGGACAATATTTCCATTGAATTGCTGCAGGAAGGCGACCCGCTGCCAGCTGCGGAACCCTGGGCATCGATGCAAAATAGCGGCCATTGGTGATCTAAAAAACCTCGTTGAACGTTGATAAAAATGGGGGCAGCCCACCCAGAAAACAGATTCTGCCGGCTGCATAATTTCCGGGGAACAATTGCATGACGCCTTTGACGCGCCTGCAAGAAGATGACGCGTTTGCGCCAGACGGTGAGACCGGCACCCGACCATGGACCGGCCCCGATCAGTCGCGCCGCAAGGTTTTTCTCCGGCTGCTGGTTCTGTATGTGCTCGGGTCGCTTGCCGCGGTCGTCGTGGTCATGGTGCTGGGCTTGCTGGGGCTGGAATTCTCCGCCCGGCAATGGCTGGCGGTCGCGACCGTCGGCCCCCCTGCGATCATCGGTTATATCCTGCTCGATATCTGGATTATCCGGCGGCAGTTTCAGCCACTGGGCCGGGCCCTGTCGGAAATCGAAAACAACCCCGCGACACCCGATCCGGCAATTCTGTCTGCGGGGCTGCAATGCGCGCTGAATATGCCTTTCAAGGCTTTCCTGCGGGTCACCTGCGTGCACGGGATTGCAGCGACAGGCGCGGCACTGCTGGCCATGATATTGGGCAATCTGCTGCTCGATAGTCAGTTCAGACCCTGGCAATTCTGGATGTTCAGCTCGACCGTGCTGCTGTTTGCGACGCCGGCGCATGCGATTGTCGAATTTTTTGCGATCGGTCGCATGGTTACCCCGACGATCCGCTATCTGACGCGGCACGGGGCGTTTCTGCTACCCGGCGATCAGGAGAAACTCGTCGCCATCCGGCTGCGTGCAAAGCTTGGCTATCTGGCGGTTTTCGTTTCCACCCTGCCCACGATCTTCATCGCCGCCTCCATCATCGTCAAACTCAATCTGCTGTTCGACGGGCTGGGAATCGAAATGAGCGACAGCCACCTGCAGCCCATCTGGCTGTGGATCGGCGGGGCGGTGTCGATCGCAGCAATTGGCTCGCTTGCCATGTCGCTTCTGACCGCAAGCGAGGTATCGCGGGCTGCTGGCGCGCTTGTCAATGCAATGCGTTCGGTCGAACGAGGTCAGCTCGATATCCAGCTCACCGTCACCGGCACCGATGAATATGCCGATATCTTTCAGGGCTTCAACCTGATGACGACCGGGCTGCGCGACGAGGTGGCGATGCTGGAGCTGACCCATGAACTGTCGGGCGAATTGCATATCGATGCGCTGATCGGACGGATCATGGGGGCCACAACCAAGTTGCTGAATGCGGACCGCGCGACTTTATTCGTCCATGATCCCAAACATAACGAGCTTTGGTCGCGTTATGCCGACGGGCTCGAGATAACCGAAATCCGAATTGCGGATAATGATGGGATTGCCGGCCAGGTATTCCAGACAGGACAAACCGCCAATATTGGCGATCCTTATGCCGATCCGCGCTTTAACCCGGAGGTTGACCGCAAGACCGGATACCGCACCGAAAGCATCCTGTGCATGCCGATCGCCAATAAGGCAGGCGTCCGCATCGCGGTAATTCAGGTGCTGAACAAGCTGCGGCCGGGCGGTTTTACCGCCAAGGATGAAACCCGGCTGCGCGCCTTTGCGGCCCAAATCGCGATTACCCTGGAAAACGCCACCTTGTTCGAGGAAGTGCTGACCATCAGCAATTACAACGAGAATATCCTGGTCTCAAGCTCGAACGGCATCATTACCCTGGACCCGGACGGGCAGATCGCAACGGCCAATACCGCCGCGCTCGCTATTCTCAAACTGACAGAGGCGGAATGCGTCGGGCAGCCGGCCAACGCCATTTTTGACGGCGAAAATCACTGGGTGCTCGATGCGGTTAAGCGGGTCAATTCGACCGGACAGCGCGATGTTTCGGTCGATGCGCTACTGCGGTGGCCCGACCGGGGCGATGCGTCGGTCAACCTCACCGTGTCGCCACTGCGCGATCAGGAGGATGAAACCCTTGGCAGCCTGCTGCTACTTGAGGACATCACCAACGAAACCCGCGTGAAAGCCACGATGGCGCGCTATATGTCAAAGGAAGTGGCCGATCAGCTGCTTGCCGATGAAAGCCAGCTTGAGGGTAAGGATCAACGCGTCACCATCCTGTTTTCCGATATCCGCAAATTCACAACCCTCTCAGAAGCACTGGGCGCAACCGAAACCGTTTCCATGCTGAACGAATATTTCGAGGATATGGTTGAGGTGATTTTCCAGCATAACGGTATCCTCGACAAATATATCGGTGATGCGATCATGGCGCTTTTTGGCGCGCCTTTCGTATCCGAAAGCGATGCCGATAATGCGATTCTGGTTGCCAATGAGATGATTTCAACCCTGTACGGCCTTAACGCGCGCCGCCGCGAGCGTGGGCGGGTCATGCTTGATATCGGGATCGGGATCGGTACCGGCGATGTGGTACTTGGCAATATCGGATCGCCCAAGCGGCTGGAATATACCGCGATTGGCGACAGTGTGAATCTCGCTGCCAGGCTTGAAAGCGCGACAAAACAATATGGCGTGCCGATACTGGTCAGCGAATTCACCGTCAATGACCTGACGCAGCCGGTGAAACTGCGCGAAATCGACCTGATGCGCGTGAAAGGAAAAGATAAACCCGTCGCCGTCTTCGAGGCCCTCGATCATTATACGGAAATAAGCTTTCCGAACATGGATGACGCGATCGGCGCGTTCACCGAGGGGATGACGGCATATCGGGCGCGCGACTTCCAGCAGGCCCGGGACTGGTTCAGCAAGGCATTGCGCGCAAACCGCCATGACGGCCCCTCGCAGATCTACCTTGAACGGTGCGCGAAATTCCTTACCGCCCCGCCCGCCGGGGACTGGGATGGCGTCTGGACGATGACGGAAAAATAGCCCTCCCCACCACGCCGGGTTATAAGGGGCACAGCGACAGGTTACGCCCGACAGGGCAAGGTCGGAAACCCGGCCTGCAGGTCGCGCAAGTAACGACACCCCGGATTTTCAAAACATAGGGCCATTGCATGCGATTTTCGCTGATTTTCGGGCTATTGATTGCCGCATTACTTGGTTATGCCGTCTACTGGTTCATGCTTGCAGACCAGATCGAGGTCGCGGTGCGCGACTGGACACAGCAGCAGCGTGAAGACGGCGTCAGCATTTCCTATGACGCGCTGGAAATTGGCGGTTTCCCCTATCGGATGCAGGTTGAACTCCGCAATCTCAGGATCGGCACAATCCGCACAGACGCGCAGTCTGACGGGCAACGGGACTGGCGTTGGCAGACCCCCTTGCTGGTTGGCAATGTCTTGCCCTACAGGCTCGATCATATCGTTCTGCGCGCGCCGGAACCGCAAGAATTCACGGTTTTGCGCGGAGGCGAGACAGATAGATCCTACAGGCTGACCCCCGATATTGCCCAGGCATCGCTTATTCTTGATGACGGACAGATCGAACGCCTGGCGATCGATGTGAGCGATGCGCGATTGTCGGGCAGTGATATCGAGGATGTGGCGTTGGGGCGTGTGCAACTGCATGCGCGACAGGTAGAGACCCAAGGCCAGTCAGCAACGTTGGAACTCGCATTGCAGGCTGAAAATATCCGCTATCAGCCCTTGTCGGACACAGCACTTGGTCCGGTGATCGAAGCCGCACGGATCAAGGGCGCCCTGACCGGCACGGCATTTCACAAGGGTCTGTCCCTGCTGACAGAACAGGGACAGACCCCTGGCAGTTTCCAATTGACCGATCTGCAACTGCGCTGGGGTGCGCTGGATCTGGATGCGGCGGGCACGGTTGGTCTTGATGCTGAGAACCGGCCTGAAGGTGCGCTGACCACACGCATTTCAGGCTACAATGATATTCTCACCGCGCTGCAGCATGCCAGGCAGTTGACCCCGGAAGAGGCACAGACCGCGCAAACCGCACTCAACCTGATTGCGCTGACCGCCGGGCGCGGCGACAACACGCTGTCGCTGCCGCTCGTCATGCGCGATGGCGATTTGCTGCTCGGCCCTGTCCGGATCGCGCGGCTGCCGCAAATAGCGTTGCGATAACCTTCCCCAGGCGCACTATCAGCCGGACAGCCTCACCCTGAAAAGGATTCCTTGCGGATCGAAATATTCTTTACATCCGCGAAGAAATCAAAACTCCAATGTCCCCCTTCGCGTCCGATACCTGAGTGACGCGCGCCGCCAAAGGGGGCGGCAAGATCGCGGATGAAGAAGCAATTCACCCAAACGGTTCCGGCAACAAGCTGTCCGGCGATGCGGTTGGCGCGCGCCGCATCGCGCGAGAACAATGTCGCCGCGAGCCCGTATTCCGTGCCGTTCGCGGCAGCGATCAGTTCGGCTTCGTCATCGAAGGTCTGCCAGGTCAGTACCGGCCCGAACACTTCCTTGCGGTTAATCTCCGCTTCCAGCGACACCCCGCTCAGCATCGTCGGCGCGAAATAAAGCTCCCCCGCATCATGCCGCGCGCCACCCCACAGACATTGCGCGCCCGCAGCCATTGCGCGTTCGACAAACCCGCTGACCCTGTCAAAATGTTCCGGCGTGATCAGCGGCCCGACCCGCACCGTTTTATCGCGCGGATCGCCGACCTTCATATGGGTGACGGCCTGCTTCACCTTTTCCTGGAAATCATCGGCAATCGACGCGTCGACGAATAGCCGTGTCCCGGCCAGACAGACCTGTCCCGCATTCAGATATTGCGTCGCGACCGTGTGTGCCGCCGCATCGAGATCGGCATCCGCAAGCACGATGAAGGGGGATTTACCGCCCAGCTCGAAACTCACCGGCACCAGATTTTCCGCCGCCGCCTTGCCGATCAGCCGCGCAGTATCGGTCGAGCCGGTGAAACTGATCCGGTTGATCCGGGGATGCGCGACAAGCGCGGCCCCCGCCGCCTCGCCAATCCCCTGTACGACATTCAGTACACCGGGCGGCACCCCCGCTTCTGCGGCGATATCGGCCATCAGGGAACAGGTCAGCGGCGCCCATTCAGGCGGCTTGACGACAACCGTATTGCCGGCGGCAAGTGCGGGCCCCACCTTCCAGGTGGTCAGCATGAAAGGCGCGTTCCAGGGCGTGATCAAGGCCGCAACCCCTGCAGGGTCGTAATGGACATGATTGACGACTTCGGGGGAATCGATTTCCTGCCCCTTCATCTTGAGCGCAAGATCGGCGAAATAATCGATATTATGCGCAGCGCGCGGCATCGTGCGCATCGCATTGCCGATTTGCAGCGAACCGTTATCAAGGGTTTCGACCGCTGCAAGTTCATTCGCCCGCGCCGAAATCGCCTCGGCAAAGCGTTTCAGGATCGGCGCGCGGCCTTCGGGCCCAAGCCCGGCCCAGGCTGGAAACGCCTGCCGCGCGGCAGCCACCGCCGCGGCCACTTCCTTTTCGCCACCGGCTGCGACATCCGCCAGATGCGTACCGTCGATCGGCGAGAAAACAGGAAAAGTCTCTTGTGAGCCAACCCTTTCCCCGCCGATCCAGTGAGTGGTTGAAATCGTGGCGCCCGCCACCTTTACCGTTGCGCCGCCCATGACTTCCCTCCCCACTTTGATTTATTTGTTTTTTTGCTGCCGCCCGAAATCAGGTTTATCCGTATCCTGACCGGCTTCGACAATTTCGCGCCGTATCGCGCGGGTGCGGCTGAATGTGTCGAACAACGCATCCCCGTCGCCCCAGCGGATCGCCCGCTGCAATACCGCCAGATCTTCGGTAAACCGGCCCAGCATTTCAAGCACCGCCTCCCGGTTGTTCAGGAAAATATCGCGCCACATGGTCGGATCGGAAGCCGCGATCCGGGTGAAATCACGAAATCCGCTGGCGGAATATTTGATCACTTCCTGCTGGGTCACGGTTTCCAAATCCGCGGCGGTGCCGACGATATTATAGGCGATCAGATGCGGCAGATGGCTTGTCACAGCCAGCACCAGATCGTGATGCTCGGGGGTCATGAAATCGACATCGCTGCCGCAGGCGCGCCAGAAATCGGCAAGCCGCGCGACCGCCTGCCGGTTAGCGCCCGGCGGCGGCGTCAGAATACACCAGCGATTGTCAAACAGTTCGGCAAAGCCCGCCTCTGGCCCCGAATGTTCGGTCCCCGCAATCGGGTGCGCGGGCACGAATTCAACCCCGTCGGGCACCAGCGGGCCAACATCGCGCACAACCGCCATTTTTACCGAACCGACATCCGATATGGTTGCACCGGGCGACAGATGCGGGGCGATTTCCGCAGCCAACGCACTATAGGTCCCGATCGGTGAGCAGAGAATAACAAGATCCGCGCCCTGCACGGCTTCAGCCGCCGATGCGGCAACCGCGTCGACGAAACCAAGCCGCAAGGCGGTCTGCCGCGTCTGCTCGCTGCGGGCATAGCCGATAAATTCAGTCTCAAGGCCCGCGCGCTTTATCGCCCAGCCGATCGATGACCCGATCAATCCAAGTCCGATCAATGCCACCCGCTTATATGGCGCTTCACTTTGCGGCATCATTTCCATCCTGCATAAAAAGCTGCAAGGCAGCGATGACGGCCTTGTTTTCGGTTTCCGTCCCCACCGTCAGCCGCAGGGCATTGGCGAATCCGTAACTTTCCATCCGGCGCAAAATCAATCCCTGCTGCTGCAGGAAGGCGTCGGCCGCCTGCGCGGATTTTCCCGCTGTCTCGGGAAAGCTGATCAGCAGAAAATTGCCCACGCTCGGCTCGGTCCGCAATCCAAGCTGGCGCAGCTCCGCCTCAAGCCAGGCCAGCCATTTCTCATTATGATCGACAGCGGCCTCGGTAAAGGCACGGTCCTGCAAGGCAGCTATCCCCGCGGCCTGTGCGGCGATATTGATATTGAAGGGACCGCGAATTCTGTTCAGCACATCGACAATGGCCTTCGGACAATAAGCCCAGCCCAGTCGCAAGCCCGCCAAAGCGTAAATCTTGGAAAAGGTCCGCGTCATCACAACGTTATCATTGCCGGCCACCAGCTCGATACCTGCCGCATAATCATTACGGCGAACAAATTCCGCATAGGCGGCATCAAGCACCAGCAAGATATCGTCGCGCAGGCCCGCACGCAGCCTTTGCAATTCGTTCTGCGGCAGATAGGTCCCGGTCGGATTGTTCGGGTTGGCAATAAATACAATACGCGTCGCGGGCGTCACCTGCGCCAGCAATGCATCGACATCGGTGATGCGATTTTTTTCCGGCGCGGCGACGGGGGTGGCACCGGCCGCGCGCGCGGCGATCGCATAGAGCGAAAAACCATGCTCGCTGTATAACATCTCGTCACCCGGGCCGAGATATGCCTGACACAGCAGCTGAATAATCTCGTCTGACCCGTTGCCGCAAATGATATGGTCGGCATTCAGCCCGTAATGGCCGGCAATCGCCGTCCGCAATGCGGTTGCTGCGCCATCGGGATAACGTTTAAGGCTGGCGACAACGTCCCGAAATGCCGCCACGGCCTGCGGGCTTGGCCCCAGGGCAGATTCGTTGGAGGATAGTTTGATCGCCGCGCGCCCGGAATCAGTCAGCGCCTTGCCCCCTTTATAGGGCTCGATATCAAGCAATCCTGGATTTGGTTTGATCGGACTCACATTATCCTCATGATGTCAGGACCCTCGCAATATCAGGACCCTTTCGATAACGGACGCAGGCTGTTCGACATATCGGCGCATCAGCGCAGCGGCCTGTTCGTCAACTCAGCCTGGCAATTGACCAGTTTAGCCCGGCAAGTGATACGGGACAGCATAGCCGCCAATAACCGAGATATGCATAATCGCGCCGCCCGCCGCCTGCCGCGCTGCGCTCAATCGCGGATCATCGCCCGAAATGTAGCCCTCCGCATCCAGCAGCAAAACCGATTCCCGATCACTTTGCCAGTCCACCAGCTGGGCTGAAATGCCGGCCGCCTCAATCGTCTTCAAACAACTGGTCCGGCTGACATTGGCCGGCCCGTGCAAGACGAGATATGTCCTGTCTTCGCCGGTTTCCTCCCGATCGACCTTGGCCACCGCCACCGCGTCGCGTTCGGGTTTTCGCTCTGACCGGAAAAAAGGAAGCCGGGCCACGATTTGCGGCCCGGCCCGATCGCCTGCGCTGCCATGGGCCAGCCCTTGCCACCAATCGGTTCCCGAATCGCCGCAGCCCGGCGTCGGCAACACACCGACGACACCGGTTTCATTCGCCACCTTCTGCAAGACAAGCCGCACCGTATCGCACATCACCGTTGGCGTATCGGAACCGAAATGCGAACGCGCCACATCCCAATAGCCCACAATATCGCTTGCCCCGTAAATCGCCACCTGAAACGGCCCCTGCATACGGCATTTCGCAGCAATCAACTCGCGCCAGATACGACCGATAACCTGACGCGGCAGCGCACCGGAATGGCGTTCGGCAAGCCGCCGCAAGATCGATGCCTCCCGGCCCGGCCGCATTGCAAAAACCGGTCCGGCAGTGCCCGTCTGGCGTGCTTTCACATCGGCAATCTCACGCACGATATCAGCACGTTCCATGAACAGGTCATGCAGCGCATCGTCAATCTGATCAATCTTCGCGCGCAGCGGCGCCAGCGGGTCATTACGCTCAGTCATAACAGCTACTACCAAATTGCCACGCCCCGTCGCATGCTCAACGCCACCTAAACGGGTTGCGGCCAGTCCGGCCTTGTTTTTCTTAATTCCGGGACGTTACACCTAAAGTGCGCTCCTGTTTATTCCGGGCGGACAAGAATGCAAAGCAAAGAATTAAATCCCCCTTGCAGGAACCGGACACACGAATCAGCGCTGAACTGGGGAATTTGCAGTTTTATTTATTCGACGACCGCATTGCCGGGATCATATTTCCTGATCGCTTTTTGCAGATTATCGACAAGCTGCCTGCCGACATCGCCGCCCGAACCGCGTATCCGCCCCTTGATCACCGCGCGCATGGCATCGATATGCGCCTTGATGATCTCGACATGATTATCGGTGGTGCCGGACTGCTCGCCGGTGAATTTGTGCAGTGAATCGGCGAACATGGTCACCAGCGGATAGCCAAAGGTACCCCCCTGCCCTTTCATGTCATGCGCCATTCTGTTGATTTCCCTGAACAGATCGCGCCGTTTTTCAGGCGTATCAACAGCACGCGCGGACAGCATTACAAGTTGCTCAAGATGTTTTGACACCCAGTCAGGATAATCTTCTGCCAGCTTGTCGAGCGCCATCTGCGCCTTCTCAAGCGCTTCCGCGGAAATCTGCATCTTCTCCAGCGCGGACACAAGCCCGGCAACCTTGCTGCGCAGATGGTTTTCAAGCCGGTAGATCCTGACCTTGACCTGCGGCGCGGATGACTTTCTGACCGGATCAGCCATAAACGATTTCAACCTCCGGACTGCCATCGTTCAACAATCGGCGTTCATCCTCCCCGAACGGGGCGGATTTGCGCCGCCGGTCAGGCCCGAAATAATCGTCGGTCTGGAGGAACTGCCGCGGCCGTTCGATCACCTGCACAAGCCGGCTGGCAAATGTCTGTATGGAAAAGGGCTTTGTCATGAATTCGGTCACCCCCATGTCACGTGCCAGGCTGACACTTTTCGTATCGGAATAGGCACTGACCATGATGAAGGGGAGGAACCGGTTCGGACTATCCTTATGGCGGCGCACCCAGCGCAACAGCATCAGACCGTCAATCGGTGTCATCTGCCAGTTGGAGATGATCAGATCGATATTCAGAATCCCCGCCATTGACGGATTACTCTTTGTCAGCTTGAGCATCTCTATCGCTTCGCCGCCGTCGGTGACGGTTTTGATATTGGCGACCCCAAGCTCGTGCAATGCGGTCAACATCAGCGAGGAAAGAAAACTACTGTCTTCGGCAACCAGAATATTAAGTCGCTCGAAATTATAGTCCGCCACGTCTCAATCCACGTAAATGGTCCTTGTAATTAGACAAATTTTACTAGGGGAGAAATTAATCTTTGGTAACCAAACTCCTGATTTTCCCGCACATCACAGCCAGGGTCGCGAACTTGCTGCCCCTCGATATATTATTTGCTATAAGCGGCATTCGCCAATGCTTGAATGCTTGAGAGACTAAATGACAGAGACATATGTAATTTTGGGGGCGGGACACGCTGCGGGACAGTTGGCGCAAAGCCTGCGCGGCAATGGTTTTGAAGGCCGGATCGTCATGATCGGCGAAGAGCCTTACGTGCCTTATCAGCGGCCGCCCCTGTCGAAGAAATATCTGTCCGGTGAATTGCCTATCGAACGGGTCTATTTCAAACCGCCCGATTTCTACAATAAGGCCGAGGTGGAGATGATGCTGAACTGCCGGGTCGACAGGATCGACCGGGAAAACCGGCAGTTGCATCTGAACAACGGGCAAACGCTGGGCTATGACAAGCTGGCGATCACGACAGGCTCGCGGGTGCGCGAGCTGCCGGTGCCGGGGGCGGAATTGCCCGGTGTATTCTATCTGCGGACCATCGACGATGTGGATGGCATTCGCAACTATCTGAAACCGGACGCCAAGCTTGTGATTGTCGGCGGCGGCTATATCGGCCTCGAAGTCGCGGCTGTGATGGTTGCGCGCGGGCTCGATGTGACGGTAATCGAGATGGCGCCGGTTGTGATGGCGCGGGTCGTCGACCGCCAGGTTTCGGAATTTTTCGCCGATGTGCACCGCAAGGCCGGCGTCAAAATTGAAAACGGGCTTGCCGTTGAGGGTTTTGAAGGCGATGGCAAGGTCGAGCGCGTGCTGTGCCCCCAAGGCAGGCATTTTGACGCGGATGCCGTGATCATCGGGGTGGGAATTGTCCCCAATGTCGAGCTTGCGGAAGCAGCCGGACTGGCCTGTGACAATGGCATCATCGTTGATGAATATGCCCGTACCGAGGATCCTGCGATCTTCGCCGCGGGCGACTGCACCAATCACCCCAACAAGCTGCTTGGCCGGCGGCTGCGTCTCGAATCGGTGCATAATGCGCTGGAGCAGGCGAAAACCGCCGCCGCCGCCATGTGCGGCAAGCTGGTCGAATATAACCAGATCCCCTGGTTCTGGTCCGACCAGTATGATCTGAAATTACAGATTGTCGGGCTGACCGGCGATCACGATCAGGTGGTTATTCGCGGCGATATGGCAAAGCGCGCCTTTGCGGCCTTTTACATCAAGGGCGATACGATCATCGCGGTCGATGCGATCAACAGCCCGCGCGAATTCATGGCGTCAAAGGCGCTGGTCGCCAACAAGACCCCCGTCGATCTGGGCCGGCTTGCCGATCCCGAGGCATCGATCATGGAAGTCGCAAAAGACTGACGCTCAATCAATCACTTCCTGTGGGTACACCCCCCACAGGAAGCCGCGGCTGACCCAGCCATCCAGATCGTCAAATGCGATCTCGCACCATTCCCCGGTACAGCGCACGACATCGCCGATCGCACCGGTTTCCGCGTAAAATCCCGGCTGTGCGGACAATGAGGGCGCATCAAAGAACGCCACCTGTGTCTGGCTGTCGACCGCGACGACCAGCGCCTTGCGCTGCCCGGTCAACAAAGTCCGATGAATCCAGCCGGTTTCACCCGTCCGGTCGCGTACTTTGCGCCAATGCTCATATTCGCCGATCACCTCAAGTGGCAATCCGCGCCGCAAATATACCCAGGCGATCGGATATTTCCGGCCCGGCCCTTTTCGGAGATTGGCCTTTTCCGCGCTGACACTGACAAATCGCGGGATCGGCAGCCCTGACGCACCGACATCGGTGGATTGCTGCGGCGCGGCCACCGCCGGGCTATTGCCGAAAAATCCCGAAAGAAACAAGATTGCCAAAAGGGTCGCAGGTCTGCCCCCTGATCTCCTGAAATTCATGCACACCTTCGTCGTGAGACTGTAATTTGCAAAAAGCCACTTTTCGGAGCACAGATTTATTGCGCGGCCCTGCCGAAAGGTCAACGCCCCGCCGCAAACGCAAAACCGGGCAAAAAACATCGAACGGGAAAATTTCCCGCTTGTGACGCTTTGTCTCATCCGGCGAGTTCTGCTAGATATCTTTGACAAGCGCTGGTAAATGCGCGTCTGTGCATCACCGCTTTCAAGTCTTGTCCGCAAATCGGGCGGGCACGCATAGACGCATCATGGGGAACCGGGATAGATGACGAATAAACCGCTGGTAATCGTAACACGCAAATTACCTGACGCGATCGAAACGCGCATGCGGGAACTGTTCAATACAGAGCTTAATCTCGACGATACGCCGATGTCGCCCGCACAGCTTGCCGATGCGGTGAAACGCGCCGATATCATCGTGCCCACCCTTACCGATCGGCTGGACAGCCGAATCATCAGCCAGGCGGGGCCACAGCTCAAGCTGATCGCGAATTTCGGCACCGGTGTCGATCACATCGATGTGGATACCGCCCTGCAACGCGGGATCGCGGTAACGAATACGCCCGGCGTGCTGACCGAAGATACCGCCGACATGACGATGGCCCTGATCCTGGCCGTGCCGCGGCGGCTTGCCGAAGGGGTCGACAGCCTGCGCGCGGGCGAATGGAAAGGCTGGTCGCCGACCTGGCTGCTCGGGCACCGGATCTATGGCAAGCGGCTTGGCATTGTCGGGATGGGCCGCATCGGCCAGGCGGTCGCGCGCCGCGCCAAGGCATTCGGGCTGCAGATTCATTATCATAATCGCCGCCGCGTCGGTGAAGATATCGAGGATGCGCTTGAGGCAACCTATTGGGAAAGCCTCGATCAGATGCTGGCGCGGATGGATATCATTTCGGTCAACTGCCCGCATACGCCGGCGACCTTCCACCTGCTGTCGGCGCGACGGCTCAAGCTGCTGCAACCGCATGCCTATGTCGTCAACACCGCGCGCGGCGAGATCATCGACGAAAACGCGCTGACGCGCATGCTGGTGGCCGAAGAGCTTGCCGGGGCGGGCCTTGATGTGTTCGAGCATGAACCGGCCGTGAATCCCAAGCTCTTGAACCTGCCCAATGTCGTGCTGCTGCCGCATATGGGGTCAGCCACGATCGAAGGGCGGATCGATATGGGCGAGAAGGTGATCATCAATATCAAGACATTTGTCGACGGGCACACCCCGCCCGACCGGGTGATCCCCAGCATGCTGTAAGCCGCAGGCGGCGCGCCCGCCCGGGCGCAACGTGTTAAAAATCCAGCCAAAGAAAAACGCCCGGTACCGCAAAGGCACCGGGCGTTTTCGCATCCCTGTGCGCCGCGCGCGCAGGGCGATACTCAATCAACTATATTGCCAACTACATCGCCGATTTGATCCATTCGGCGATTTTGTTCTTGGGCAATGCACCGACCTTGGTTGCCGATACCTGCCCGTCCTGAAAGATCATCATCGTCGGGATGCCGCGCACACCGTATTTGGTCGGCATATTCGGGTTCTCGTCGATATTGAGTTTGGCGATCGTCAGACCGGGAATTTCATTCGACAGCTCTTCGAGCGCGGGCGCGATCTGTTTGCACGGCCCGCACCATTCCGCCCAGAAATCGACGAGCACGGGTCCCGGCGCATTCAATACATCTTCATCAAAACTCTGATCGGTCACGGAAGTGGTTGCCATGCTATTCTCTCAATATATATCGACAGCCTCAGGGGCGTTCGGGAAAGTTTTATCGGAATACCCAATCTAGGAACAGGTCGCCGCAGCGTCAAGAAGGCGCATCGGCCAACGCACGCTCGGCGGTGTCGAGCCGTGCCTCGTCCAGCCACATCAGATGCGGACCATCGGTCCACAACAGCGCGCAGCGCACGCGCCGCGCCGGATAAACCAGCCGCAGCGCGGCACGGTAGGCCGCCATCTGCCGCAAATAAGCTTCCGGTACCGCGGCGGGGTCACGCGGCGGAAGGCCGCGAGGAACAGGCGCGCTC
>OBJS01000061.1_pt1 | contig 63271 bp, 64 predicted proteins | sample 1519851 | NCBI WGS metagenome assembly OBJS01 (sample SAMN03019806, study PRJEB22545) | beach sand metagenome | biome: beach; feature: sea beach; material: beach sand | place: USA: Municipal Pensacola Beach, FL | collected 2010-10-20 | depth 25-47 cm m
GAACAATGCCATGGACAGGGAACAATGCCTTGAACAGGGCCGTATCGAAGGGAGAGACAGATATGTCTGATGATCAGCTATTTCCGGTGCCCGGCGATTGGGCGGCGCGTGCGCATGCGGATCAGACGACATATCAGCAGATGTATCGTGCCTCGGTCGAGGATCCGGAAGGTTTTTGGGCCGAACAGGGCAAGCGGATCGACTGGATCAAACCCTATACCGAGATCAGGGACGTTTCCTATGACGCGGCGGATCTGCATATCCGCTGGTATTATGACGGCACATTGAATGCGAGCGTCAACTGCATCGACCGGCATCTGGACAAACGCGGCGATCAGGTCGCGATCATCTGGGAAGGGGACGAGCCGACCGACGACAAGAAGATCACCTATCGCGAGCTGCATGCAGCGGTTTGCCGTTTCGCCAATGTATTGAAGGCGCGCGGCATCAAGAAGGGCGATCGGGTCACGATCTATATGCCGATGATCCCGGAAGCCGCCTATGCGATGCTGGCCTGCACCCGGATCGGGGCGGTGCATTCGGTGGTGTTCGGCGGCTTTTCGCCCGACGCGCTGGCGGGCCGGATCCTCGATTGCGATTCAAACTGCGTGATTACCGCCGATGAAGGCATTCGCGGCGGCCGCACGATCCCGCTCAAGGCCAACACCGATGAAGCGCTCGCCCAATGTCCCGGCGTCGAGACGGTGGTGGTGGTACGCCGCACCGGCGGCGATATCGCCATGCGCGAGGGTCGCGACATCTGGTATCACGAAGCCGCGGCCAATGTATCGGACGATTGCCCGGCCGAAGAGATGGCGGCGGAAGATCCGATGTTCATCCTCTATACGTCGGGCTCGACCGGCAAGCCCAAGGGGGTGCTGCACACCACCGGCGGCTATATGGTCTATACCAGCATGACCCATGACTATGTCTTCGACTATCAGGATGGGGAGATTTACTGGTGCACCGCCGATGTGGGCTGGGTCACCGGGCACAGCTATATCGTCTATGGCCCGCTGTCGAACGGGGCGACGACGCTGATGTTCGAAGGGGTGCCGAACTATCCCGACAATAGCCGCTTCTGGCAGGTGTGCGACAAGCATCAGGTCAATATCTTCTATACCGCGCCGACCGCCCTGCGCGCGCTCATGCGCGAGGGGGAGGAACCGGTAAAGGCCACCAGCCGCAAGAGCCTGCGACTGCTCGGCTCGGTCGGGGAGCCGATCAACCCCGAAGCCTGGCTCTGGTATCACCGGGTGGTGGGGGATGGCCGCTGCCCGATTGTCGATACCTGGTGGCAGACCGAAACCGGCGGCATCATGATCGCGCCGCTGCCCGGCGCGACCGATCTCAAGCCCGGTTCGGCGACGCTGCCCTTCTTCGGGGTTCAGCCACAGCTTGTGGATGGCGAGGGCAAGGTGCTCGAGGGGGCGGTATCGGGCAATCTGTGCATCACCGACAGCTGGCCCGGGCAGATGCGCACCGTCTATGGCGATCACGCGCGCTTCATCGAGACCTATTTCAAGACCTATCCGGGCAAATATTTCACCGGTGACGGTTGCCGCCGCGACGAGGACGGCTATTACTGGATCACCGGCCGCGTCGACGATGTGCTGAATGTGTCGGGCCACCGTCTGGGCACCGCTGAGATCGAATCCGCACTCGTCGCCCACGCCAAGGTGGCCGAAGCCGCCGTCGTCGGCTATCCGCACGACATCAAGGGGCAGGGTATCTATGCCTATGTCACATTGAATGCGGGCGAGGAACCGAGCGAGGAATTGCGCAAGGAGCTTGTTCAGTGGGTGCGCCGCGAAATCAGCCCGATTGCCGCCCCCGATCTTCTGCAATGGGCGCCCGGCCTGCCCAAAACACGCTCGGGCAAGATCATGCGCCGTATCCTGCGCAAGATCGCCGAGGATGATTTCTCCAATCTGGGCGACACCTCCACACTGGCCGATCCGGGTGTGGTGGACGATCTCGTCGGTAACCGGATGAACAAAGGATAGTCCCCTCACAGGACAGACAGGACAACAGCCATGCCCGAAACCACAACCGCCCCCAATCCCGTATCTGCCGCAAGCGACAGCGCGCTGCGCCATGACTGGACGCGCGAGGATATCGCCGCCCTGTTCGATCTGCCCTTCAATGATCTGATATTCCGGGCACAGACAGCACACCGGCGCTATTTCGACCCCAATGAAGTGCAGATGAGCACCCTGCTCAGCATCAAGACCGGCGGCTGCCCGGAAGATTGCGGCTATTGCTCGCAATCGGCGAAATTCGATACGCCGGTAAAGGCGGAAAAGCTCATGTCGGTGGAGACAGTGCTGGCGGAAGCGCGCCGCGCGAAGCAAGCCGGGGCAAGCCGCTATTGCATGGGCGCTGCCTGGCGCAACCCCAAGGACAAGGATCTTGAAAAGGTCTGCGAGATGATCGAGGGGGTGGCCGCGCTTGGCATGGAAACCTGCGTGACGCTCGGTATGCTGAGCGATGCGCAGGCGGCACGGCTGAAGCAGGCCGGGCTTGATTATTACAACCACAATATCGATACATCGCCCGAATATTATGGCGAGGTGATCACCACCCGCACCTATCAGGACCGGCTCGATACGCTCGGTGCGGTGCGCGATGCAGGCATCAATATCTGCTGTGGCGGCATTGTCGGCATGGGCGAGGCGCGCGCCGACCGGATCGGCATGCTGCACACCCTTGCCAATCTTGCCGAACATCCCGAAAGCGTGCCGATCAACCTGCTGATCCAGACAGAGGGCACGCCGGTTTTCGGCACCGATCCGCTTGACAGTTTCGAGTTCGTGCGCACCATCGCGGTGGCGAAAATCCTGATGCCCGCCTCCGTCGTGCGGCTGTCGGCGGGGCGCGAACTGATGAGCGAGGAAACGCAGGCGCTGTGCTTCCTCGCGGGGGCGGGATCGATCTTCATCGGGCCGAAACTGCTGACCACCAAGAACCCGGAAAAGGATCGCGACGAAACCCTGTTCGGCAAGCTCGGCATCCGCCCGACCCCGGGTCCCGGGGCGGCGGGCTCCGAGGCAACCGGCGCGGCGCAACAGGCGGCGGAGTGAATAGCCCGCGCCACCAGATCGCGCCCGAAGAGCGGCTGATCCTCGCGCTCGATTTCCCGAGCGTCGCGGAGGCCCGCGCGGTGGCCGAGGAACTGCGCGGCACGGTGCGTTTCTACAAGATCGGTTTGCAGCTTTTCCCCCTGGGCGGGGTCGATCTGGCGCGCGAACTGATCGCCCGCGGCGACCGGGTGTTTCTCGATTTCAAATTCTACGATATCGGCAATACGGTGCAAAACGCGGTGGTCAGCACCGCCGCCATCGGCGCCGACTTCCTGACCGTGCATGCGGACAGGGATGTGTTGCGCGCAGCGGTTGCCGGGCGCGGCACATCGGATCTGAAGATTTTATGTGTGACCGTGCTGACCAGCCAGGATCAGGCCGCATTGGCCGAGATGGGCTATGCCGGCAGCGTCGAGGAGCTTGTGCTGAAACGCGCGCGGATGGCGCGCGACGAAGGCTGCGACGGGCTTATCGCCTCCCCTGTCGAGGCTGCAAGGCTGCGCGCGGAATTTGGCGATGAGATGCTGATCGTGACGCCGGGCATCCGGCCCGCAGGCGGTGCGCGCAACGATCAGAAACGGGTCACAACGCCCGCCGATGCGCTCAAGGCCGGGGCGGATTATCTGGTGGTCGGCCGCCCGATCACAAAGGCCCCGGACAAACGGGTGGCCGCCGAAATGATCCTCGACGACATGCGCACCGCGCTCAAGGGCTGATCGCGCGATACCGGCGCATTTCGGCACTGGCGAAGTCACAGGCCATCCCACAATACACCCCCATCTATCCCTCCGGCCTGGTGGCGCACCAGTTTTGCCGCGCGCCGCCGGCATAGGGGCGGGCAATGCCCGCGCCAAGCATTGCCTTGCCCAGATCCTCACCCGCCGCATTGGCGACACGCGCAAGGATGCGCCCGGCATATTTCCCTTCGCTGATATCGCTGAGCCAGATCTGCGGCGATGTATGTGTCGCGGCAGGGGCGGCAGGCACGGTAGCACCGGCCGAATTGCCGACGAAGTCTTCCGCAAAACGCTGCGCGACGGTTGCCATGGCCCGTTCCTGCGGACAGCCGCCCTTCATTTCAGGCACATCGATCCCGACAAGCCGCACATGCACCCGCACCTGCTGACCAAGCCAGATCCGCGCCCGTACCGCAAGCGTGTCGCCATCGATCACCCGCTCGACGATCCCGGGCACAGGGCCGGGCAATTGCTCCCCCGCCATCACTGGCAAACAGGGCAGGCACAGCGTCGCGAAAGCCACGCCCATAGCCCCTGACCATTGTCTCCAATCGCGCATCAGTCGCAACATCCTATGCATGTATTAAAACAATAATACACGCATTAGTATAATATGCATCTTTCCTGAACAGCATGCAGGATTGGGTGACTTAATGCAATGATTTTAGGCTTATTTACCTATTATCGGACTTATCACTCAAAAATCGCTGATAATCCCCTTTGATTCCCAATCGCCATATCTGACCGGCTCGGGTCCGTCGCGCCCGTTGATTTCCTTTGGCATGGGGGGGCGCTCCTGTGCGGCCTTTTCCGCCGCCGCGCGCCGTTCGGCGGCTTCGGCCAGGGCGCGGCGGGCGGCCGGGGTGAGCTGCTTCCGCCCCGGCTCCTGGGAAACCGCGACGCGGAAAGCCGGTGTCTGTGATGCGCCAGGCGCTGGTTTATCGTCGCTCATCGATCGGAATCCTGAAATTTGCGGCGAGGCTTGATGCCCGACCGCGAGATATTACATTTTGTGATGCGGCGCGCCGGGGGGATATACCTACCGCCGCGCACCGAAAAATCAAGCGATGGCAGACTAACATGAACTATTTCCGGACGTCAGTCCTGCTTGCGGCGATGACCGCCCTGTTCCTTGGCATCGGCTATATGCTGGGGGGCGAGGCCGGCATGCTGATCGCGCTCGCCATCGCGGGCGGGATGAATATCTTCGCCTATTGGAATTCCGACAAGATGGTGCTCCGCATGCATGGCGCGCGGGAGGTGGATGAAAACACTGCCCCGGACTATGTGCGGATGGTGCGGCTGATGGCGAAAAATGCCGGGCTGCCCATGCCGCGCACCTATATCATCGACACCCCGCAGCCCAATGCCTTCGCCACCGGACGAAACCCCGAAAACGCGGCTGTTGCGGCCACGACCGGCCTGCTGCGCATGCTGAGCCCGGAAGAGGTGGCCGGCGTGATGGCGCATGAACTGGCGCATATCCGCAATCGCGACACGCTGATCATGACGATTACCGCAACCATTGCCGGCGCGATTTCGATGCTGGCGAATTTCGCCCTGTTTTTCGGCGGCAACCGCAATAATCCGATGGGGCTGATCGGCACGATTGCGCTGATGATTCTCGCCCCGCTTGCTGCCGCACTTGTGCAGATGGCGATCAGCCGCGCGCGCGAATATGAGGCCGACAAGGCCGGGGCGGAAATTTGCGGCCGGCCGCTTTGGCTGGCATCGGCATTGAGCAAAATGTCACGCGCTTCAGAACAGATCGATAATGAAATCGCCGAACGCAACCCGGCGACAGCCCATATGTTTATCGTCAACCCGCTGCATACCCGACAGATCGACAATCTGTTTTCCACCCATCCCAATACGGAAAACCGCATCGCGCGGCTGCGCGCACTGGCCGGCGATACCGCGAACAGCGTGCAAAGCCCCTGGGCCTGATGCGCGCGCCATGCGGTGGCGCAGGGCAGTTGCGCAAAGGACGCAATCCGGGCTAAAGCCCCCGCATGACAAACCGAAAAAAGCCGGTCCCCGGACTTGCCCCCCGCCATGCCGCCCTGTGGCTGCTTACCCGCATACTCGATGAGGATATGCCACTTGACCGCGCATTGGAGGCGGGGCTTGCCAAGGATGGTCCGCTGACCCGGCTGGCAGATCGCGACCGCGCCTTCGCGCGCACCATGCTGATGACATGCCTGCGGCATCTGGGGCAGATCGATGCATTGCTCAAGGCGTTTCAGGAACGCCCGCTGCCACGCCGCGCCGGCCCGACCAGACATATTTTGCGGCTTGGCACGGCGCAGATCCTGTTTCTGGGTACAGCGCCCCATGCCGCGGTCGCCAGTGCAATGGAACTTGCCACGCGCGACCGGAATGCGCGCCATTTCAAGAACCTCGTCAATGCGCTGCTGCGGCGGACCGCACGCGAGGGGGCGGAAACGCTCGCCACACTGGGCGATGCGGGGCGGCTGAACACGCCTGACTGGCTATGGGCGGGATGGGAGGCATATTATGGTGCCGCACAGGCGCAGGCCATCGCCACCGCGCATCTTGCGGAGCCGCCGCTTGATTTCAGCCTGCGCGATCACAGCACCCAATCCAATTATGCCGTATCGCTTGATGCGGCACCTTTGCCGTTTGGCGGGCTGCGCCGGAATGGCGGCGGTGCGGTCGCCACATTGTCCGGCTTTGAAGCAGGTGACTGGTGGGTACAGGATTTCGCCGCCAGCCTGCCCGCGCGGCTGCTTGGCGATGTCAAGGGAATGCGGGTACTTGATCTTTGCGCGGCACCGGGCGGCAAGACCGCGCAGCTTTGCGCCGCAGGGGCGGAGGTAACCGCGCTTGACCGCGCGGCGGGCCGGATAGCGCGGCTGAGCGGCAATCTCGCCCGGCTTGGACTGACCGCGGAAACCGTCACCGCCGATGCGACCGAATGGCGGCCCGCACAGCCCTTTACCCATATCCTGCTCGACGCGCCCTGCTCGGCCACCGGCACGATCCGGCGGCATCCCGATATCCCCTGGCGCAAGAGCCGGAACGAGATTGCGACGCTCACCGCGCTTCAGGACCGGCTGCTTGCGGCAGCCGCTGACATGCTTGCGCCCGGCGGCGTGCTTGTCTATTGCACCTGCTCGCTCGAACCTCAGGAAGGCGAGGAACGGATTGCAAATTTCCTTGCCAACCGGACGGATTTCACCCGGCGCCCGCTCACAGCCACGGAATTTCCCGGCTTCGATGCTGTCGAGCAGGCGATCACAGAGAATGGCGATTTGCGCACCCTGCCCTGCCTGTGGCCCGATCGGGGCGGCATGGACGGGTTTTATGCAGCAAGGCTCAGCCGTTCGGGTCAGCCCTGAGGCTTGCGATTGCACAGTGGCGCGCAAGCTGATACCTAAGCCGCATGCAACAGCCAATCCGCATCGCCCCTTCGATCCTGTCCGCCGACTTTGCCAGGCTCGGCGCGGAAATCGCCGCCATCGACAAGGCCGGGGCGGACTATATCCATATCGATGTGATGGACGGGCATTTCGTACCCAACCTGACGATTGGCCCCGGCGTTGTGAAGGCGCTGCGCCCGCATACCGACAAGATCTTCGACGTACATCTGATGATCGCACCGGTTGACCCCTATCTCGAGGCCTTTGCCGAGGCCGGCGCCGATATCATCACCGTGCATGTGGAAGCCGGCGCGCATACGCACCGCACGATTCAGGAGATCAAGCGGCTGGGCAAGAAAGCGGGGCTGTCGCTCAATCCCGCGACCCCGGTCGATGAGATCGACTATCTGATCGAGGAACTTGACCTCATTCTGGTGATGAGCGTCAATCCCGGCTTTGGCGGCCAGAAATTCATCCCGAGCCAGCTCGACAAATTGCGTGAAATCCGCAAGCGGATCGATGCGCTGGGCAAGACGATCGACCTTCAGGTGGATGGCGGCATCAATGCGGACACAGCGGTGCAGGCGATCGCGGCGGGCGCCGATGTTCTGGTTGCCGGTACCGCGACCTTTGCCGGTGGCCCTGACGCCTATGCCGGCAATATCGCCCGCCTGCGCGGCGCATCGCCGGATGGACAATAACCCTGCATCGGCAAGCGCGCCCGCGCCCCGCAGCGACGTGAGGGGCGAATTGCCGCAGGTTACTTTGGGGCTGCCCGTGCGCAATGGCGCAGCGCTTCTCGACAAGGCGATCACAGCGGCGCTCGCGCAGGATTATCCGCATATCACGCTGCTGATTTCCGATAATTGCTCGACCGATGCGACACCCGATATCTGCGCGCGCCACGCGGCAGCCGACCCGCGCATCCGCTATCACCGGCAGACGCGCGATCTCGGCGCGATCGGCAATTTCGAATGGCTCGCCCGGCAGGCGGATGGGGATTATTTCATGTGGGTCGCGCATGACGATACCCGTGCGCCCGATTGCGTGTCACAACTCGTCGCAGGCTTGATCGCCCATCCCGAGGCGATCATCGCCTATGGGGATGTGGAGGAAATCGCCCTTGATGGCAGCCGGCGGATGATCCCGTTCGATGGCGATACGCGCGGGCTCGGGCTCGCCGGACGGCTCAGGAAAACCGCCCAGCCGCAGTTTTTTCAGACTTACGGCATGTGGCGCCGCGCCGCCCTGCAACGGCTGAGCTTCGGGGCGACCGCCTGGGGGCAGGAAGTGCCGATGATGATGGCCGCCGCCTGTCTGGGGGAGGTTGTGCATGTGCCCGGCGCGGTGCTGCATTACCGGGTCAACCCCAAGCCCTATTGGCAATTGCGGATGAGCCGCGATGATGCGCTGCCCTGGGGGGCGCTTATCGCGAAGCTGCCGCGCGCCGTGCAGCCCTTTGCGCCGCGCTTTGCCATGAGCCGGCTTGTCTGGGGCACGTTCGGGGCCGTGCGACGGGTCGCGGGACTGCGTGCGGGGCTTTATGCGGGCTGGTTGATGATCCTGTGGCTTGGCCGGCAGATCCGGGTCTGGACATTTGGCCGTCTGCCCGCCCGGCGCGGCAAAGGCTAAGCCGATGCCCCGCCAAAAATCCCAAGAGCAGCCTCAAGAACGGCCACAAGGCCGCGCCGGCGCCATCACTGACCGCGCTTATTGGGACGGGGTCTGGGCCGGGGCCGGCACATTCCGGCCGATCGATCCGGCCGCGCCCGGTCCGCGTAACTATGTCAACCGCGCCCTGCATGCCTTCTTTACCCGTACCATCAGGGAAAATCCGCCGCCGGGGCCGCATTTCATCGAAATCGGCTGCGGTGCCTCACGCTGGCTTGCCTATTTCCATCAGCAGTTCGGTTTCGCGGTCAGCGGGCTTGATTATTCGGCCGAAGGCTGTGCGAGCGCGCAGCGATTGCTCACCACCCTGGCTGTGCCGGGGGAGGTTTTCCGCGCCGATATGTTCGATCCGCCAGAAGCGCTTATCGGTCGTTTCGACATATTGTGGAGCAACGGGCTCGTGGAACATTTCGCGGATACCGCCACCGCTTGCGAAGCCTGCGCCACGTTCCTCCGCCCCGGCGGGCTGATGATCACCCTTGTGCCGAACATGACAGGTCCGCTCGGGCGGCTGCAAAAATGCTTCAACCCCGCGCTTTACGCAAAGCATGTCCCCCTCGACAAGGCGATGCTGGCGCGCGCGCATGCACAAGCCGGGCTGACGATATTATCCTGCGACTATGCCCTGCCGGCGCATCTTGGCGTGCTGCATCTGGGGCGGATTGAGCGCCTGCTGGGTGCACGTCCCGCACAGGCGCTCAAAATCGCACTGACCCTGCCGATCCGTCTGGGGCTTGCGCTTTTGCGCCGGGGCCCCAACCGGATCACATCGCCCTATCTGATTTGCGTGGCCCGCAAACCGGCCGCCTAGCGCCGGCCGCGGGCGCTGTCCTGCTGCTTGCTAATTGATGGTGACAGACCCCTTCTGCATTTCCAGGATCGCATCCTTCAGGCGCAGTTTTTCGCGCTTCAGCTCCGCCAGATGCAAATCGTCGGTGCCCGGTCTGCGGGCCTCCCGTTTTATGGCGTCGTCGAGCCGATCATGTTCCACGCGAAGTGCTTCAAGTTGCGCTTCAGGGTGCATCGTTACCTCCTTCAACGGTCATCGGGATGTCATATTAGAACATGCAATTCTTAATATGTCAGCCCATACATATTGACGCAGTCAGCGATTCATCACACATTCCTCACATGAATGAGAACTGGTTTAGAGAAAACCTCAAACGCGTCGGTGCAACCCAGGAAGATCTGGCAAAAGCCATCGGTCGCGACAGGGCCGTTGTCAGCCGTGTCATTCGCGGACGGCAGGCGCTCAACCTTGAATGGGCGGAACCTTTCGCGCGCGTCCTGCAGGTGCCCGTCAGCGCGGTGCTGCGACAGGCGGGCCTTGCGCTCGAGCCTGCCCCGACACGCCGGATCATCGTCGGCATCAGCGGCGCAACCGGTGTGGAATATGGCGTCAGACTATTGACTTTATTAAAACAATTGGAAATTGAAAGCCATCTGGTGATGAGCCGCGCGGCGGAAATCGCGATGACGCAGGAGACCGATTACAAACCGCGCGAGATCGCCACGCAGGCTGATAAATATTATCACATCAATGATGTCGCCGCCGCCATCGCCAGCGGATCATTCAAAACCATGGGCATGATCATTGCCCCCTGCTCGATCCGCAGCATGTCGGAAATCGCCAGCGGGGCGACCTCAAATCTGCTCACACGCGCGGCCGATGTGGTTCTCAAGGAACGGCGGCGGCTGGTGCTGATGGTGCGCGAATCGCCGCTGCATGGCGGGCATTTGCGCAATATGGCGCGGCTGTCGGATCTGGGCGCGATCATCGCACCGCCCATGCCCGCCTTCTATCCGCGCCCGAAATCACTTGAGGAGATGGTGGATCACGGGCTGGGGCGGGTGCTCGACCTGTTCGATCTTGAAACGGCCGGTCTGCAACGCTGGGGGGAGGATATCGGCCTGCGCTGAACCGGCCGCACTGACACGGCTTGCGTGCCGATCTCCGGTCAATCTTCCGCATTTCGGCCTTTGACATTTCGGCATGTCAGGCGATAGCGGTAGCGCGCGTCTATGCTATAGTGCAGACGGTTTATTCAAACAGTTGTCCCGACGGTCCCCCTATGCCAGATACCGAGAACCTGCGCGCCCAGTTGCATGAATTGCGGCAGGAGCATCGGGATCTTGATGCCGCGATTTCCGCCTTGCAGGAAAACCCGGCAGGCGACCGGTTGCAATTGCAGCGGCTGAAAAAGAAAAAGCTGCGGCTGCGCGACGAGATCGTACGCCTTGAAGATGTGATTTATCCCGATATCATTGCCTGATCAGGCGCGAGTTGACCCTCTCGCTAATTCTCTGGCAGGAAAAGATTTTTCGCGACACTGCTTGGCTTTTTTGCAATGCACCATACCTATCTGGAATAGGCGTTGCGTCATGATTTGGTCGTAACCTCCCCTTATCGTTCGACATGTCATAATCGCGGCAACATTACGGAACGCGCCGCAGACAGGAGTAGTCACTGTGGAAGTATTACCGGCACCGGCAGAACAGGAATCGCGGCTTTTTGGCCGTACCGGCAGCCGTATCGCGCGGGCGCTGCGCGATTTGCGCGGCGTGACACTGGGCCGTATGGGCGGTTCGCTGCGCCCCGACCTGCCCGAAGAAGACATTGCCCGCCTGCGGCAGCAGATCGACAGCTGCCTTGAAGCACGCGGCGGCGAGGTCGCCGCGCGCAATCAGGCGACCGAGATCGGCCGCACCTATCTGAGCCTGAGCGACAAGGGCCGCAAACGCTTTCTCCTGCTGCTGGCTGATTCATATGGCGTCGACCATGCGGCGGTAAGGCAGGCCGCCAAACCGCTTTTCGATCAGAAATCCGAAGATGCGCTGGCAGCGGCCGAGCGGCGCTTGCGGCAATTGCTCGAATCACCGCGTATCCGGCTGTTGCGGCAGTTCAACGGGATCGCCCAGGGGGTGAAATTCCTGGTCGATCTGCGCGCCGACATCTTGCGCTTCAAGCGCGACGCGCCCCGGCTCGGACCGCTCGATCAGGAACTGCGTGAGTTGCTTACGTCCTGGTTCGATGCGGGCTTCCTCGAATTGCATGCGATTGACTGGGAAGCGCCCGCCGCCTTGCTTGAAAAACTCATCGCTTATGAGGCGGTGCATGAAATCAAATCCTGGAATGATCTCAAGAATCGCCTCGATTCGGATCGGCGCTGCTATGGCTTTTTTCATCCCGCCATGCCCAACGAACCGCTGATCTTCGTCGAAGTGGCGCTTGTCAGCGGCATCGCCGGCAATGTGCAGGAACTGCTTGACGAGACAGCGCCCGCCGCCGTGCCGGAAGAAGCCGATACGGCGATCTTCTATTCAATTTCCAACGCGCAGAAGGGGCTTGCCGGGGTCGGCTTTGGCGAATTTCTGATCAAACGGGTCGTCAATGACCTGAAGGCCAAATTTCCACGCCTGAAAACCTTTGCCACCCTGTCACCCATGCCCGGTTTTGCGGCCTGGCTCGATGACGCGCTCAAGTCCGGCGACATTGCTGTCATGTTGCCGGCTGCCGACGCGCTGGCGCTCAAGGCAAAGAGCGGCGCGCAATCGTCTGAGGCTGCGCTGATCGGCCTGCTTGAAACGCCCGACTGGTGGCTGGATACAGAGATTTCCGGCCTGCTGCAGCCGGTACTGACCCGACTTGGCGCGCGCTATCTGCTCGAAGCGCGACGCGATAGCGGCACCGCACGCGATCCGGTGGCGCATTTCCACCTGACGAATGGCGCGCGGGTCGAACGGCTCAATTTTCTCGGCGACCTGTCGAAAAACGGCTTCCGCCAGTCGCACGGCATGATGGTCAACTATCTTTATAAGCTCGGTGATATTGAAAAAAATCACGAACGCTATACAGATGGGCATATCCCCGCTTCGGGCAGCGTCCGCGAACTGATCTGAACTTCGCCTGATCGCACGCCGCCGCCTGCGGGCAGCAATGCGAACAGGAAAGGGGCGGCGCCAAGTCATGCCGGAAGAGAAGAAAAAACGCGGCATGCCCGACGGCATGACCCGACTGCAACTCATGCAGGACAAGCGTTCCAATGTGCAGTCGATGACCGATCTGATGGATGTCGAACTGGACGCATTCGATCGGGGTTGGGCAAGGCTTTTATGCTATCCGGGCGAAAAACACCGCAATCCCTCCTTCAATGTGCATGGCGGCTATGGCGCGACCGTCCTTGACGGGGTGATGGGCTGGGCGCTGATCAGCACGCTTGCGGAGGAAGAGGTGTTCACCACTGTCGACCTCAATATCAAATATCTGCGTGCGATGAAGGCGGACGGCACCGTCTATGTCGCTCATGGCAAGGTCATCGATACCCAGGGGCGGACTGTCATCACCGATGGCACGATCGTCGATCCCGACGGCAGGATCTGCGTCTATGGGACAGCGACCTGCCGGATCGTGCGGCCGCGCAACTGAGCTCCAACTGCCTGCACACATACGCGCGCGCTCAGAAAGCACAGAAAGCGGTTAGTCGAGCGCGCCTGCCCGCGTCGCGATCTTGCCGGTCACAGGCCCGGGCAGGCCCGACCCCACCTTGCGCCCCTCAAGCGTGACAAGCGGACAGATACCGATCAGGGAATTGGTGAGGAATAGCTCATCCGCACAGGCAAGCTCGGTATCACTCACCGCGGCTTCCACAATGTCGATACCAAGCGCGCGGGCCGCCGCCATCGCCACCGCGCGCTGAATACCGGGGAGCGCCCCTTCACTGACTGGTGGTGTCACAAGCCCGCCATCGCGTACCAGAAACAGATTGGCCGCACTGGCTTCCGCGATCCGGCCATGGCAATTGCGCATCAACGCCTCATCAACGCCGCGCTGCGCCGCCTCGCGCCGCGCCAGCACCGAATCGAGGTAATTGAGGCTTTTTACCCGCGCGCTGACCGTGCCCGATCCCCGCACGGTTTGCGCGATCATGGCACTGCAACTTGCCGCCGGGGCCCCGAGCGCGGCAGCGGTGATCAGGATCGTCGCCGCTGCCTCAACAGGCGGGACAAGCCCGCGCGGCCCGACCCCGCGGCTCACCGTCAGCCGCAAGGCCGCACGGCCTTCCTGCAAGCCATTTGCGGCAAGCACACGCTGCATCGCAGTCAAAAGTTCAAGATCGGTCTTATGCAGCGGCAGGCCGATGAGATCCGCCGATTCCTGCAACCGCGTCAAATGCCGCCGCACCCGGCGGATCGTGCCATTCTCCGACAGCAGGGTTTCAAATAATCCGTCGCCCAGCAGAAACCCCCGGTCGCGCGGATCGATCCGCAATGTATCGAGTTCCGCAAGTTCGCCATTAAGCCAGCCGATCATACCGCCCCCCTTGCCCTGTTCCACGCCGCCGCCAGTTCAAGAAAATTGCCAAGCAGCCGGTGTCCGTCTTCCGTCAACACCGATTCGGGGTGAAACTGCACCCCGAAAACCGGCAGATGCGGATGCGCGAAGGCCATCACCTCGCCATCCTCGGCCCTGGCGGTAACTTGCAGCGGCGAGCCGTCGCCGATTTCAACCGCAAGCGAATGATAGCGCCCGACGCGCAACGGGTCCGGCAATCCGGCAAACAGCCCCGTCCCCTCATGACGGATCAGGGACGCCTTGCCATGCCGGGGCGTCAATGCGCGCCGCAGCACGGCGCCGAAGCTTTCCGCAATCGCCTGATGGCCAAGACAGACACCCAGCATCGGTACCCGGTCCGACATCTGCCGCACAAGGGTGAGCGAAATGCCCGCCTCACGCGGGGTACAGGGCCCCGGTGATAAAATGATCGCCTCCGGATCAAGGGCGGCAATGTCGGGCAGGCTGATCGCGTCATTGCGGACCACTTCACGCGCAAAGCCAAGCTCCCCCACATAACGGGCAAGATTATGGACGAACGAATCGTAATTATCGATCAGCAGGATCATGATAGCGGCACCGGCGGCGCGACACCGAAAGCGGCAAAGATGGCCCGCGCTTTATCCAGTGTCTCGTTATATTCCGTCATCGGATCGGAATCGGCAACGATACCGCCGCCCGCATGAAAATGCGCCAGGCCGCCGGCAAATGTCACGGTACGGATCGCAATATTGAGATCCATGCCGCCATCTGATCCCAGATAGCCGATGGCCCCGCAATAGGGGCCGCGCGGATGCGGCTCGGTCTGGGCGATAATCTCCATCGCGCGGATTTTCGGCGCACCGGTGATCGACCCGCCGGGGAAGGCCGCGCGCAGCAGGTCGCTCGCCCCGAGCCCGGCACGTAGCCGGCCACGCACGACCGAGACGAGATGATGCACCATGGCATAGCTCTCAAGTCCGCAAAGGGTAGGCACGGTAACGCTGCCATCACGGCATACCCGGCTGAGATCATTGCGCAACAAATCGACGATCATCACATTTTCGGCACGATCCTTTTCGCTGCCAAGCAGTGCCTCGGCAATGGCGCGATCAGCGCCAGGATCTGTCGCCCAATCGGCGGCACGCGGGCGGGTGCCCTTGATCGGCCGCGCCTCCACCGCCTCACCTGAAAGTTTCACGAACCGCTCGGGGGAGGAAGAGGCCAGCACACCGTTTTCCAGCCGCAGATAGGCGGCAAAAGGCGCGGCATTCACCTGCCGCAACCGGCGATAGAACTGATAGGGCGCAAAATCGTCCGGCAGGTCCAGGGTGAAACGCTGCGCGATATTGGCCTGAAAGATATCGCCCGCCAGAATATAGTCGATGACGCGCGCAACCGCCGCGCAATAGGCATCACGGGTGAAATTGCTGCGCGGATTGCAGGCCATGGGCGCGGCGATGCGGTCTGGATCATCTTGCCCGCCGGGCTGCGCGCGTGCATCGCTCATTGCCTGCCGAAGCCGTGCGACGCGCGCGGGTGGACAATCGGCTTCAGCGATCAGCCACGCCTTCTGTGCGATGACATCAAAGGCAAGCACTGCCGGATAAATGCCCACCGCCATATCGGGCAGGCCCGCGCCACCGGGCCGGGGCGGGGGCAGCCTTTCGATCCAACCGCCAAGCTCATAGCCGAAAAACCCCGCAGCCCCACCCTGAAATGGCGGCAAACCGGGAAGCAGCGGTGCGGCACGCGCGGCAAGCATCTGCCGCAGCAGATCGAAAGGGTCGCCACGCTCAGGCTTGCCATCGCGCCGTAATTCATCGCCCGTGACAGTCAGCCGACTGACCGGGTCAACACAAATGAAGCTATAGCGGCCAAGCGCGGTATCGGCCCGCGCGGAATCAAGAAACACCGCCCAGGGCTCATCGGCAAACGGCGCGAAAACCACCGCCGGGTCAGCATAATCAAGTGCTATAGCCTGACGCATAGAAGAACCAAACGCGCGCATCGGCAGGGCTAACCCGGACGCCCCCGCCCCGGCCCCGGCCCGGCAAATCCTCCGCGCAAGCCGCCGATTTGACCGAGCAGGCGTAGCGGATCAGGCAATCGCGCGGCAAGCCCCCGCGCCTGTGCCTTGAGCTTTTCCACACGCAGCACATCGACAAGCCGGCGGTCGATGAACGCGCCGATCGCCGCCGCATCGGCTGCATCATCGCCTGTCGGCTGCTGCGCCAGCCAATGGGTAAGGGTCGCCGCGACCACAGCAGCCAAGGTCAACCGCTTGGTATAGAAATTGAAATCGGTCGATGTGTCGCCGACCGCGCGCCAGATCGTATCCACCGTCCCGTAAAGCGCCCGCGCCGCGCCCGCAGCATTGTGCGGCAGCGCCTGAAAGGCCATGGCGCGACGCACCGCCTCGCGATGCGGGGCAAGCAGCGCGATATATTCACGCAAGGCGATCCCGACCCGTTCGGATATCCCCATCCCGTCGCGCAGACAGGCGGCAAGACGGTCCGCAAGTGCCCCATCCATGCTTTGCCAGAAATAGCCAACGAGATCCGCGGCCCCGTTCGGGAAAACAAGTTCCGCATGACCGGCATCGAATGCACAATCAGCAATCGCCTGCTCGAAGGCAATCGGCCAGCCATCAAAGGCGGCATGCGGCAAGGCAGCGGCAAGCAGCGCAGCCCGGTCGCGCGCCATGGCCCCGACCGGCGCTGCGCCTTGCTGCGGGCCGTCGCTCATTCGCTCCGCTCCCGCAAATGATCGTCCCGCGCCGCCGCCATCAGGCGCGGCAATTCGCTCTCAAAAACCAGATTGCCAAGATCGCGCATCCGCTGCGGGTAAAGCATCCCGTCCAGATGGTCGCATTCATGCTGCACGACACGGGCATGAAATCCGCGCGCCTCGCGCGCAAACGGCACACCGTCCTGATCAAGCCCAGAGTAGCGCAAATGCGTATAGCGCGGCACCAGCCCGCGCAGCCCCGGCACCGACAGACAGCCTTCCCAGCCCTCTTCCATCTCATCACCGAGAATGTCGATTTCGGGGTTGATCAGCACCGTGAGCGGGGCGCGCGCCTCAGGTGCTGCGCCAGGGTCGGCATCCGCCGGGGCATGGAAAATCACGATCCGCACCCCCTCATGCACCTGCGGCGCGGCAAGCCCCGCGCCATTCGCGTCCATCATGGTTTCCACCATGTCGGCGATCAGCCGCTGGATTTCCGGATCAGTGGGGTCGCTCACCGGGCGCGCGGCGCGGCGCAGCACGGGATGCCCCATCTTCGCGATCTTGCGTATCGTCATGACGTTAATATGGCGCGCGGCGCGCGATAAATAAAGCGCCGCCGTTCAGAATGCCTTGACGATATCTTCGACCATTTTCTTGGCATCCGCGAACAGCATCATCGTATTGTCGCGGAAGAACAGCTCATTCTCGACCCCGGCATAGCCCGAGCCCATGCCGCGTTTCACGAACAGCACGGTCTGCGCCTTTTCCACATCAAGGATCGGCATGCCGTAGATCGGGCTCGCCTTGTCGGTCTTGGCCGCAGGGTTGGTCACGTCATTCGCGCCGATGACGAAGGCGACATCGGCGGTGGGGAACTGGCTGTTGATATCCTCAAGCTCGAACACCTCGTCATAAGGAACATTGGCTTCGGCCAGCAGCACATTCATATGACCAGGCATGCGCCCTGCCACAGGATGGATGGCGTAAGAAATCTTGACGCCTTCCTCCTTGAGCAGGTCCACCATCTCACGCAGCGCATGTTGCGCCTGGGCAACCGCCATGCCATAGCCCGGGACGATGATGACCGAACCCGCATTACGCATGATAAAGGCCGCATCCTCGGCGCTGCCCTGCTTGACCGGCCGGGTCTCGACCACGCCGCCGGCGGCCGCGGCATCGTCCGCGCCAAAGCCGCCCAGAATGACATTAAAGAAAGAGCGGTTCATGCCCTTGCACATGATATAGGACAGGATCGCACCGGACGACCCGACCAGCGCACCGGTAATGATCAGCGCGGTATTCTCAAGCGTGAATCCGATCCCCGCCGCTGCCCAGCCCGAATAGGAGTTGAGCATCGACACGACCACCGGCATATCCGCGCCGCCGATCGGAATGATCAGCGTCACCCCGATGATGAAGGCAAGCAGCGTCAGCCCCCAGAACATGGCATGCGATTCCGACTGGCAGAACAGCACGATAAGCACAAGCAGCAAAATGCCAAGCAAGGCATTGAGCGGATGCTGCCCCTTGAAGACAACCGGCGCCCCCGATACCAGCCCCTGCAATTTGGCGAAGGCGATCACCGATCCTGAAAAAGTGACCGCGCCGATCGCCGCCCCAAGCGACATTTCAATCAGGCTGGCGATCTTGATCGCGCCGGGCATGCCGATCCCGTAAGCCTGCGGCGTATAGAGGGCGGACCCCGCGACCAGCACCGCGGCCATGCCAACAAGGCTGTGAAAAGCAGCGACAAGCTGCGGCATCGCAGTCATTGCGATGCGGTTGGCGATTACCGCACCGATCCCGCCACCGATGACAACGCCACCGACGATCAGCCCCCAGGTCAGCGGATCTTTCACCCCCGACACAGCCAGGGTCGTCAGTACGGCAATTCCCATGCCGACCATGCCAAAGATATTGCCCCGGCGCGAGGTTTCAGGCGATGACAGCCCGCGCAACGCCAGAATGAACAGGATACCAGCGGCCAGATAGGCCAGGGCGGCAAGATTAGCGCTCACATGCATCCCTTACTTTTGTTTCTTTTTGTACATGGCAAGCATGCGCTGGGTAACCAGGAAGCCGCCAAAGATATTCACCGAGGCGAGGATCAGCGCAACAAAGCCAAGACCCTTGGCGATCATGCCGGCCTCCGACATGTCGGCAGCGGCTTCCGCCCCCACCGCCAGAAGCGCCCCCACCACGATCACCGAGGAAATCGCATTGGTCACCGCCATCAACGGCGTATGCAGGGCAGGGGTCACGCTCCACACCACATAATAGCCAACGAAAATCGCCAATGCGAAAATCGCCAAGCGAAAGATAAAGGGATCAATTTCCATATGCGTTATCCGCTCATTCCGCCGTTGCCATAAGGGCCGGGTGAACCACCGCCCCGTTGCGCGTCAATAACGTGCCAAGAATGATTTCATCTTCCCAGTCAATCTCCAGCGCACCGCTTTCGGCGATCAATGGCTTGAGGAAATTGAGCAAATTCTTTGCATAAAGCGCAGACGCATCCACCGGCAGGCGCCCGGGCATATTCCGATAGCCGATGATCCGCACACCATGCGCTTCCACGCATTCGCCGGGCTTGCTGAGCGGACAATTGCCCCCCTGCTCGACGGCGAGATCGACGATCACCGACCCGGGCTTCATCGATTTTACCATCTCTTCGGTAATCAGCACAGGGGCGGGCCGTCCGGGAATCAATGCGGTACAGATCGCGATATCCTGCTTCTTCAGGGTTTCGGCGATCAGCGCCGCCTGGGCGCGCTGATACTCTTCGCTCATCTCGCGCGCATAGCCGCCTGCGGTTTCCGCCGCGGCGGTTTCTTCCGATTCGACCATCACGAAATTCCCACCAAGGCTTTCCACCTGTTCCTTGGCGGCGGGCCGCACATCGGTCGCGCTGACAATAGCGCCAAGCCGGCGGGCCGTGGCAATCGCCTGCAAACCGGCGACACCGGCACCCATCACCAGGACCCGGCCCGGCGCGATGGTGCCCGCAGCGGTCATCATCATCGGCATGGCACGGCCAAACAGCTGGCACGCCTCGATCACCGCGCGATAACCCGCCAGATTGGCCTGCGAGGACAGCACATCCATCGATTGCGCGCGGGTAATACGCGGCATGAATTCCATGGCGAAAGCCGCCAGCCCCCGCTCGGCATAGTCCTGCAACACATCCTGATCGCGGAATGGCGCAAGCATGCCGATGAGATTGGCACCGCGCTTCATTGCCGCCACCGCATCCGCCGTTGGCCGTTGTACACAGAAGACGATATCCGCATCCGTCACCGCAGCAACCGCATCAGGCGCGATCGATGCGCCGGCTGCCTCGAAATCCGCATCGGCGATACTGGCCCCCGCCCCGGCGCCTGTTTCGACGACGACGTCAAGGCCAAGGCCGACAAGCTTCTTCACGGTCTCGGGACTTGCGGCGACACGGGTTTCATCGGTGTGCCGCTCGCACGGTATGGCAAGCTTCATATTCTGTGAGTTTCGGCAGTTAATCGGCAGGAAATACGCACCAGCTCGGCCGCGCGCGACAAGATCAGGTCAAAAAAATCGCCATCAGGGCAAGTACCAGAATAATTCCGGCCGAGGACCATTTCGTAATCGAGATGAAGATTTCCCACATTTCGCGATGTTCGCTGATATCCATCGAACCACGCTGATATTCGGTATCGGCCATGCCTCTATACTCCAATCGTCCCGCATCAATTTTCTGACTATATAAGCGATGCCCGAGGCCAGCGTAAACCGTGGATTTCCTGTTTACTGACAATAATGCGCAAACCGCGTCAATTCGCCTCGCCAAGATCGGCAGGGACAGGTTTTTCCGGCCGCGCGCCCGGACGGGCAAACTTGCCTGCCGCCTCGTTGACGACGGGGCTCAACGGCGCTGCCGCAAAGGATGCGGCGACCCGCGACGGCGCAATCTCGCCGTAATCGGTGCGACGCTGGCGCGGGGTGCGGCCAGCCGCGCGGATCAGCGCTTCCATTGCCTCGGGGGGCATTTCCTGACCATGGGTGGCGCCCGCGGCGCGGGTGATCGTTTCGTTCATCAACGTGCCGCCCAGATCGTTCACCCCGGCATCAAGGCAGGCCAGCACACCTTCACGGCCCATCTTGACCCAGCTTGTCTGAATATTGGGGATATGCGGATGCAGCACGAGCCGCGCCACCGCATGCATCAGCACCGCCTCGCGGAATGTCGGGCCCTGCCGCGCCCGGCCCTTGAGATAAATCGGCGCCTCCATATGCACAAAGGGCAACGGCACGAATTCGGTAAAGCCACCGCTCTGTTTTTGCAGATCGCGAATCTTGCGCAGATGCCGCGCCCAATGTTCGGGGCCTTCCACATGCCCGTACATGATCGTCGCGGTCGTCTTGAAACCGACCTTGTGGGCGGCCGCCATCACCGCCAGCCATTCATCGCTTTTCAGCTTGTCGGGACAAAGCACCGCGCGCACCTCATCGTCGAGCGTTTCAGCGGCGGTCCCGGGCAAGGTGCCAAGCCCCGCCTCTTTCAGCGCCGACAGGAACGCCTCAAGCGACAGCTCAAGCGTCGCTGCCCCCTGCCAGATTTCAAGCGGGGAAAAGGCGTGAATATGCATGTCAGGCAGTGCCGCCTTTACCGCGCGACAGATATCGAGATAGGTCTGACCTGTGTAATCGGGGTGAATGCCCCCCTGCATGCAAACCTCGCTCGCGCCGCGCGCCCAGGCTTCCTCGGCCCGGCGAACAATCTCTCCAAGTCCCAGATCATAGGGCTTGCCGCGCAGATTCTCGCTCAGCTTGCCTTTGGAAAAGGCGCAGAACTGGCATTTGAAATAGCAGACATTGGTATAATTGATGTTGCGGTTGACCACATAGCTGACCGTGTCGCCGCACATCCGCGCGCGCAGCCGGTCCGCCGCCGCGCAGACAGCGGAAAATTCCGCGCCGCGCGCCTGAAACAGCCGGACAATTTCGGCTTCGCTCAGATCCGCCCCCTGCGCGGCGCGCGCAAGAACAGCATTCAGCGCATCGGATACGGGTGCCGCATCACGCGCGCGCAATTGCGCAAGGATAGCAGCGGGCGGCGGCGTTTCCGCCCCCGGCGACCAGCTTTCGGCGCGCGCAAACCCTTCGCTATCCATCGCGCGCAGCAAGCCGGGCCGCATGGCAGGATCGATCCAGCGCGCGTGCGCACGGGCAAAAGCGGGATAAACCGTCAACCGCTCGACCAGCAGCTTGCCGGCCGCCGCGGTCTCGCGCGCCAGATCCTCAAGATGCGGCCAGGGCGCTTCGGGATTGACGAAATCGGGGGTGACCGGCGACACCCCGCCCCAGTCATTGATGCCCGCATCGATGATTTTGGGCAGAACACCGGGGCTGAGATTGGGGGGCGCCTGAATATTCATCGCCGCGCCGAACAGAATACGCGCTACCGCAATCGTCCACAGCAATTCCTCAAGATCGGGTTCGGGCGCATGCGCCATTTTCGTGCCCGGCTTGGCGCGGAAATTCTGTATGATGACTTCCTGCAAATGCCCATGCGCATCATGCAGATCACGCAAAGCAAGAAGCGATGCGACCCGTTCGGCGCGGGTTTCGCCGATCCCGATCAGAATGCCGCTGGTGAAGGGAACCGCCGCCTCCCCCGCGCGCGCGATCGCGGCAAGCCGCACCGCCGGGGCCTTGTCGGGAGAACCGTAATGCGGCATGCCCTTGTCGCAGAGCCGCGGCGCCGCACTTTCAAGCATGATGCCCATCGAGGCCGCAACCGGGCGCAGCGCCACAAGATCCGCTGCCGACATCAAGCCCGGATTGAGATGCGGCAACAGCGTCGTCTCATCGGCGACAAGCTTTGCCATCGCCTGCAAGTAACCAAGCGTGCTGTCAAATCCGAGCGTGGCAAGCGCCTCGCGCGCCGCACGATACCGCAGCTCGGGCTTGTCGCCGAGGGTGAACAGCGCCTCGCGACAGCCTGCCCGCTCTCCCTGGCGCGCGATGGCAAGCACCTGTTCGGGCGTCAGAAAGGCAGGCGCGCCCCTGCGCGGCGGTTCGGCGAAAGTACAGTAGTGACAGACATCGCGGCAAAGATGTGTAAGCGGGATAAACACCTTGCGCGAATAGCTGACAAGATTGCGGTGCCCGCGATCACGTAGCTGAGCCGCCACCGCCATCAGCCGGGGCAAATCAGTGGCATCGGCAAGGCTGAGCGCAGCGCCCGCTTCCGGACGCGCGCCATTCAGCGCCGCTGCCAGAATATCGTCGATCATCGCCTCGGCGCGCATCAGCTGACCCCCGCCTTTTCCTGGGTGCAGGCTGCCTGCATCGCCGCCAGCGGTTGCCCGGACAGCCATTTGCGGGTGCAGGTCGTCGCCGGGTGCGCGGTCAGCGCCAGAAGATCGCCGACTTCATCGATATCAAAACCAAGCCCCTCAGCGCGCAGCAGCGTCGGTACAACGCCCGCCTGTTCGGCCGCCGCGCAATGGGCGCGCACGCTGTCGGGACCATAGTGGAAATCAACCAGATCGGGGGGTGAACAGATCATCGCATTGGTGCCACGCCCTTGCGCGTCGGGCGCGATGGTGAGGGCGGGGGTGAGGGCGGGGGTAAGCCTGTGGGCTGCGATCAGCCGGCTGATTTCCTGTTCGGTCACAAGCGGCAGATCCCCATGCAAAACAAGGATTTGCGCAACGCCTTCAGCTTGCAGCAGCGCGGCGGCGCGTTGCACGGCGGGATTAAGCCCATGATTTTCAGCTTCCGCCAGGATGCGCGCGCCGTAACGGCGACCCAGCGCGTGCGCGCGCGGATCGGGGGAAACCAGCAAGATACCGTCAAGCGCCGCCACCCCGGACAGCGCCGCCAGCACATCTTCGAGCATCGCAAGACCGAGCGCCGCGCGCTGCTCCGTGCTCAACAGCGCGGACAGGCGTTGCTTTGCTTCAGCTAATCGCTTGACGGGCACGATCGCCCACATGATCTCTTCCCTGTCGAACCGGTTCGTTGTCGTTATCGCGCGACGATAGGACAGCCCTGTCGCAATGTGTAGCTTTACGTCGCTTTTTGTTGCATCTGTTGCACAAACTGTAGCACAGCGCGGGCAAGCGCCAGCTTTTCTTCATAGCCGGTCATCAGCGTATCGCTCACAAGGCATTGAAGCTCCCTGTCCCTGATCTGACGGGCGAGCGGCTGATCGGTTGCATCCAGAACGAATCCGTCAAGCAAACCGGCATAATGATCGGCAATGGCGAGCGCGTCACCGGGCACGCCAAGCTCGCGCATCATCTTGGCCGTCGGTCCCTTGATCGCCTGCCCGCCGACGATCGGGGAAACAGCGATCACAGGCGCAGGCGCTGCCGCAATCGCCTCCCGCATCCCGGGCACCGCGAGGATCGGGTCGATACTGACAAACGGGTTGGACGGGCAGATGATGATCGCATCAAGCGCGGGATCACCGAGCGCGGCAAGCGCCCCGGGCGCGGGCTGCGCCGTTTCCGCCCCTGCAAACCGGAAGCCCGTTACCGCCGGCGCGCATTTATCGCGCACGAAATAATGCTGGAAGGCAAGCGCCCCATCGGGGGTGTCGACAATCGTGCGCACCGGGGCATCGCTCATCGGTACGAGCGCGGGAGCAACCCCGAGGCGCGCGCCAAGATCGCGCGTCACGGCAGACAGGCTTTCCCCCGCCGCAAGCCGGCGGCTGCGTTCGATATGGGTCGCCAGATCAAGATCGCCAAGCTGGAACCAGTCCTCCCCGCCAAGCGCCCTGAGCGCCGACATGAAACGCCAGCTTTCCCCTGCACGGCCCCAGCCCGTATCCGGATTGGCAAGCCCCGCAAGGCTGTACATCACCGTGTCGAGATCGGGCGAGATATGCAAACCCAGATGGACGAAATCGTCCCCGGTATTGGTGATGATCGTCAGATTTTCGGGCACAAGCAGCGCGTCGAGCCCGACCGCAAGCTTCGCCCCGCCGACCCCGCCGCACAAGGCAACGCAACGCATGCCGGCAAATTGCGCCTCTTTGCCGTCGCGCGGGTCTTTATCGGCTGGCCGGTTCGTCATCGCGCGCTCACCGGAACATATCGATCCGCTTGTCGCGGACGAGTGCAGCGGCATCGCGGGCGGGACCGGGGCGCGGTGGCACGAAACCGCGCATCAGCACGGCGGGCACACCTTCGGCCCCTTCCCCCATCAACAGCCCCGCGGCCGAGGCGATCGCATCGGCGGTGCCCACCTCGGACACTTCGAGCACCCGCCCGAACAGATCCCGCTCCCCGCGCAAGTCAATAAGCGAGGCGAGCCCGGCAACCCCGATCGCGATCCCCACCGTGCCGTTACGCCAGGCGCGGCCCACACTGTCGCAGATCACAACGGCGATTTCCGCACCGAAACGCGCAGCGATTTCGCGGCGCATCCGTTCGGCCGACGCGTCGGGATCTTCGGGCAACAGCAGCACCTGCTCGGTGCCTTCGGGATGCGGGATATTGGAATGATCGATACCGGCATTCGCCATCACCACGCCGATCCGGTGCGCGACGATCAGCACCCCGGGCCGGTGGCGCACAACCTCGGTCGATTCGGACAGAATAAGCTCGACAAGCCGGGGATCCTTGTCCACCTCCGTCGCCAACGCCACCGCCCGCGGCGACGGCACGACCGCGGCGAGATCGGCATAGCGGCCCTCCGCCTTGGAAACGATCTTCTGCGCCAGGACCAGCACATCGCCGGGCGCAAAGCTGAGCCCGGCGGCATCCATGCCTGCGCCCAGAATAGCGGCAAGATCATCGCCCGGCGCAATCAGCGGTATCCCGGGCAGGCCGGTCAGGGAAAGAGCAGCGGTCATTGCGTTTTGCGGCGGTTCAACCGGTTTTGCCTGACGGATTGCCCGGCTTACCGGTGATGCGAATCCCCGCCCCGTCGATCTGATAACGCTTGTTGATGCCAATCAGGATCGAGGTCAGCGCCTCTGCGGCGACACTGTTGGCAAGCGGTCCCGCATGCCAGCCGCGCATGCCGGCCGCTTCGACCAATGCGATCACCTGTTCGCGCGCGGCCAGCTTGTCGCCGCTGACAAGCACATCGCAATCCACCGGATGATCCTCGCGCAGATGGCTTGCCCCGACATTCTGGAAGGCGGAAACGACCGAAACCCCGTCCCCCAGGATCGCCTGCGCGGCAAGCCCGGCTGAGCCTTCGGGCGGCAATTGCACCCGCGCCACCTTGGGCGGCATGAGCGGGACCGTCACATCGACGAGAATTTTGTCGCGCAGCGCCGCGCGCACCGCTTCGAGGGTGGCTTTCTGATTGGCGAACGGCACCGTCAGCACCGCAATCTCGCAGGCTGTGGCGGCGGCGACATTATCCATGCCACGCACCGGCGGCGCCCCCTCGGCAACCGTCAGCGCGGCAGCGGCGGCTTCCGCCTTGTCCGCGGTACGCGACCCGATGATCACCGGATAACCTGCCCGCGCCCAGCGATAGGCCAGACCGCCCCCCAGATCCCCGGTGCCGCCAAGGATTGCGATAACAGGTCGATTGTCGGACATAACAGATACTCGCGCTTCTGGGGTGTCGCGGCGCCGCGCGGGCGGACCGCCTTGCTTTTTGCGCGATTATTGTTGAATGCGCGCCCGGGTGCAATTGTTTCGCACAGGCTTGCGCGGATCTGTCCCGAAAACGGCCTGATAACGGCAGACCCGCCCGTCCTGAGGCTGTCAGTAAACCGAGCTGCGCCGGACCGCGGCCGGTTCCCCGCATTGCCAGTCATCGGGATTGATCGTCTCTTTCTGGCGGGTGCGCAGATTGTACAGATGCCATTCCGATCCGGTCAGCGTGTTGTCGCTGTCCGCCGCATCATAGGTCAGCCGTCCGTCACCGGTGCGCGCGCTGCAATCAACAAGCATCTGTGCCCCGTGATAATTTGCACTGCCGCACCCCGCAAGCACCCCAAGCCCCGCCACGGCCAAGACGATTTGCGACCACCATCTTGTTGATCCCATTCCCGCGCCCTCCATTTCTTTGCTTGATTTCCGGCGGCAGTGTGCCGGTCTTTCGGACACAGGTGAGATCACTTCTATGTGAGGTCATTTCATGTGAAGATGCGCCTGGCGCGCGGTTTCTATCCGATTTTCCGCCCATTCGGCATCAATCTCAATTGACAATTTGTCATGCTATCGAAAAGCTGTGGGCGGATTATTCGAATCGCCCATATCCATACCCTCTGTTGGGGGAGGGGGAAGAAAAAGTGACCGGCAAACCGTTCCGAAAGCAAAAAGCCCATGTCTGACGCGCCCCTGAAAAAATCGAGCCTTCTTGCCTATGTCCTCCCCGGCGCACCGATCGCCGCGCTGGGGCTGCCGATTGTCGTCTATCTGCCGCCCTTCTACGCCCAGGATATGGGGCTGGGGCTCGGGCTTGTGGGGACGATCTTCATGATCGCGCGCTTCTGGGACGTGATCACCGACCCGCTGATGGGGGTGCTGTCGGACCGGTTTCCCTCGCGCTGGGGACGGCGGCGGCACTGGATCGTGCTGGCGGTGCCGATCCTGATCGCCTGCGTCTATATGGTGTTCATGCCGCCCGAAACTTTTCTCGGCAGTCCGATTTCAGGCGGCTATCTGCTGTTCTGGATGCTGCTGCTTTACATCGGCTATACGCTGATCACCATTTCGCATCTGTCCTGGGGGGCGGAGCTGCATCCCGATTACCACGAACGCTCCCGCATTCAGGGCTGGCGCGAAGTGGCGGTGGTGGCGGGCATGGTCGCAGCCCTCGCCCTGCCCGCGCTGATCGACCGGGTGGCCGCTGATGGCGAAGCGGGTATGAGCCGGGTTGCGGCAATGGGTTGGTTTATCATCCTGGCAATGCCGCCAGCCGTGCTGATCGCGGTGAGCTGCGTGTCCGAAAGGCCGCAGCCCAAACGCCCGGCAACAAAGATCCCCCTGGGCCAGACTTTACGAATCATCGTCACGAACAAACCGCTGCAAAAGCTTGTTTCCGCCGATCTACTGGCCGGGCTTGCGACAGGGGCGACCGGATCGCTGTTCATTTTCTTTGTCAGCCATGTGATCGGTCTTGGCCATCTGGCCAGCGCATTGCTGCTGCTGTACTTCATCACCGGCTGCGTGGCCGCACCGATCTGGATCAAGATCAGTTACCGGGTCGGCAAACATCGCGCGCTCGCCATCGCCACCATGTGCCGCATGGTTTTTGCGATCATGATTCTGTTCGCACCGACCGGCAATATGCTTGCCGCCGCGATCCTGTTCGCCCTGTTCGGGTCGACCTATGCGGCGGCCCCTTTCCTGCTGCGCTCGATCATCGCCGATGTCGCCGATCATGACGAAGCGCAATCGGGTGTGCAGCGGACCGGGCTTTACTATTCGCTGCTGACCCTGACCAACAAGATCGGCCATGCGCTGGCGGTGGGGATCACCTATCCGCTGATCGAATGGATCGGCTTTGAAGCCACGGGCATGAACAGCAAGGAGACGTTAAACGCCTTCACCGCGATCTTTATCGGCTTTCCCATCATCTGCGAAATCGTGCTGATCGCCGCGATCTGGAATTTCCCCATTGACGCGGCCTCTCAAGCACAGACGCGCATGATCCTTGAACAAAGGCGGCAGGCGGCGCTAAGTGAAGGGACTGCGGATTAGCCGCCCCTTTTCATTCTGCGCCGGCCCCCCATATGCGATCGGTGATGCGAACCGGAACCAAAATTTGCGGAGCGGTGGCGGTGATATTTATCGCCGCGATGGTCGTTACGCTGCTTGCTGACTGGCAGGCAGGGCCGCAGGGTGCGGCCTACCACGCCACGACAGCAGGTGAATTATGGCACAAGGCCCATGCCCCAAGCCTTAATCTCACGCAAGCGATCACCGAACGGTATATAAGCCCGGCCCTCTGGTCGGCTGTGATGCTACCCATATTGCTGGCGCCCGTCTGGGTGGTGGCGCTGGGCAAGGCGGGCTTTTTCGCCCTGCTTGCCGTGATCCTGCATCTGTCTGGCCGACGGCGCGACCCAACGCAGGCCAAAACAGACTAAAGCGGCACTTCCTCGGGATTATCGCAAAGCGCGGCAAGCCCCTCCCGATAGGTGGGATAATCAAGTCTAACGCCGAGATCCGCCTTGATGCGGTCATTCCGGACCCTGCGGCAATCATTGTAGAAACTTTTGGCCATGGGGCTCAGATCCGCCGCCTCAAACGGGATAAGCGGCGGCACCGGCACCCCCGCCAGCTCACAGGCAAGGGCGACAATCTGGTGATTGGGGGCCGGTTCATCGTCACAAACATTATAGACCGCACCCGGATCGGGCCGGGCGATGGAGGCGGCGAGCGTTTGCGCGATATCGTCCACATGAATGCGGCAGAATACCTGCCCTGCCTTGTCGATCCGGCGCGCCTGCCCTGCTTTTGCGGTCAAAAGGGCGTTGCGACCGGGGCCATAGATCCCCGCCAGCCGGAACATATGCACCGGCAAGCCGTGATCGCGGTACAGATCGCACCAGTCCCGTTCGGCCGCCGCGCGGCGCGCACTGCGCCCGGGGGCCGGATCGGGGGGCGTCGTCTCATCGACCCAACCGCCCTGCCGGTCACCATAGACCCCGGTCGTCGACAGATAGCCGATCCATTGGAATTGCGCCCGCCGGGCAATCAGCGTGTCGCGCAACGCGCCAAGCACCGGGTCGCCCGCCTCCCCCGGCGGGACGGAAATCAGAAGATGCGTCACCCCCTGCCATGCGGCATCGGGCAAACTTCCCCCGTCATTGAACTGAAAGCTTGCGATGCCGCGCGCGCTGAGCTCGCGCGGCCGCGCCGGATCGCGGCAGGTTGCCGAAATCCGCCAGCCGCGCGCGCGCAGAAGACGCACGGTCGCGCGTGCCGAAAACCCGAGACCAAAGCACAGCAGATGACCGGGCGGGGTGGAAAGAGGGGTTGCGGAATCACTCATTTGCGCAGACCTTACCGCGCATGAAGTTCCGCCGACAAGTCGGGCGCGCACGCCCTGTTGCAACCGTCATGATGCTGATTGCCGGCATGGCGCAGACCACCCCGCTCGCGGCCGCGCAGGTCGGGGAGGAAGCCGCCTATCAGCGCTGCCTGTCGGAAATCACGCTCAACCCGAATCAGGCATTTGACGAGGCGCTGATCTGGCGCGATCAGGGCGGCGGTATTCCGGCGCGCCATTGCGCGGCGCTGGCGCTGATCGCACTCGAGGAATATGCGGCTGCCGCCGAACGGCTTGAGGAACTGGCCGATCAAAGCGCGACCCGCGCGGCCGCGCAGGCCATGCGGCCCGACATGCTGGGCCAGGCGGGCAATGCATGGCTGCTCGCCGACCGGCCGGACCGGGCCTATTCCGCCCTGAGCGGGGCGCTCGCCCTGCTGCCTGAGACAGCGCCGGCGCGCGCCGATCTGTTGATCGATCGGGCCCGCGCGCTGGCCGCACAGGAACAATGGGCTGCCGCCGAAGCCGATCTGAGCGCAAGCCTGAGCCTCGCGCCGGAGCGGGTGGCGGGCTATATCTTCCGCGCCACCGCGCGGCGTTTCCTTGAACAATTCGATGCCGCGCTGGAGGATATCGACACCGCCCTGGCGCTTGACCCCGAACGCGCCGAAGCGCTGCTTGAACGCGGTATCCTGCACCGGCTGGCCGGACGCGACGATGCGGCACGCCGGGACTGGCTCAAGCTGCTGACGATGACCGAGGAAGGGCCCGCCGCAACGGCCGCGCAGCGCAATCTCGAAATGATGGATGTCGATCTGTCGAGGGATGGGCATGGGGATGGCGCGGCGGCGGCAGGCCACGCCAGATAACACCGCACACAGTAAATGAAACGGCCCGCGCGGCAGGTTTCGCCGGGCGGGCCGTCATCAATGAATTTGCCGCTGCCAACTTACAGCGGCGAACGTACTGCGGCGAACGGGATCAGACCTGCCGTTCGACCATCATCTTCTTGATTTCGGCGATGGCGCGCGCGGGGTTGAGCCCCTTGGGACAGGTCTGCGCGCAGTTCATGATGGTGATGCAGCGATACAGGCGGAACGGATCCTCCAGATCGTCGAGCCGTTCACCGGTCGCCTCATCGCGGCTGTCGATCAGCCAGCGATAGGCCTGCAGCAGCGCCGCCGGGCCAAGGTAGCGATCGCCATTCCACCAATAGCTCGGGCAGCTGGTCGAGCAGCAGGCGCACAGGATGCATTCGTAAAGCCCGTCAAGCTTCTGCCGATCCTCATAGCTTTGCAGCCATTCCTTCTGCGGCTCCGGGCTGACCGTCTGCAGATAGGGTTTGATCGAGGCATATTGCGCATAGAAGGTGCTGAGGTCGGGCACCAGATCCTTGACCACATCGGTATGCGGCAGGGGATAGACCTTCACATCGCCGTCGATCTCATCCATGCCCTTGGTGCAGGCAAGGGTGTTCATGCCGTCGATATTCATCGCGCAGGAGCCGCACACCCCCTCGCGGCAGGAGCGCCGGAAGGTCAGGGTGGGATCCATCTCGTTCTTGATCTTGATCAGCGCGTCAAGCACCATCGGCCCGCAACTGTCCATATCCACCTCATAGGTGTCGACACGCGGGTTATCGCCGTCATCCGGGCTCCAGCGATAAACCTGGAACTTGCGGATATTACCGGCTCCTTCGGGCGCCTTGTGGGTCTTGCCCTTCTGGATCTTGGAATTTTTCGGCAGAGCGAACTCAACCATGGACCGATCCCCCTCTTTGGCTTGCGCCTTAAGCTATTGACCGGCGAACGTGTGGATCAGTACACGCGCGCCTTGGGTTTGATATATTCGATGTCGTTTGACAGGGTGTAGCTGTGCACCGGACGATAGTCCATCCGCACCGTCCCGTCCTCGTCGAGCCAGGCGAGCGTATGCTTCATCCAGTTCTCGTCGTCACGGTCGGGATAATCTTCGCGCGCATGGGCGCCGCGGCTTTCCTTGCGGTTTTCCGCGCTGTACATGGCCACCATCGCCTGCCGGATCAGATTGTCGAATTCGAGCGTCTCGATCAGATCGGAATTCCAGATCAGCGACCGGTCGAAGGTCTTCAGATCGTTGCGCGCGTCATAGACTTCCTTGATCAGCTTGACGCCTTCCTCAAGCACCTCGCCGGTGCGGAACACGGCGCAGTTATTCTGCATGATGCGCTGCATCTTGAGCCGCAGTTCCGCGGTCGAGGTGCTGCCATTGGCATGCCGCGCCGCATCAAGCCGCGACAGCGCCATCTCCCCGGCATCGGCCGGCAGATCGCGCTGCTTCTCGTCCGGATCGACGATCTGCGCCGCGCGCAGACCGGCCGCGCGGCCGAACACGACCAGATCGATCAGCGAGTTCGAACCAAGCCGGTTCGCCCCGTGCACCGACACGCAGGCCGCCTCGCCCACCGCCATCAGACCGGGCACCACCTGATCGGGATTGCCGTCTTTCAGGGTCACCACCTCGCCATGGAAGTTGGTCTGGATGCCGCCCATATTGTAATGCACCGTCGGCAGGACCGGAATCGGCTCCTTGGTCACATCAACGCCGGCGAAAATCCGCGCCGATTCGGAAATGCCGGGCAGACGTTCCGCCAGGATCGCGGGATCGAGATGATCAAGATGCAGATAGATATGATCCTTGTTCGGGCCGACGCCGCGGCCTTCGCGGATCTCGATCGTCATTGAACGGCTGACCACATCGCGGCTCGCCAGATCCTTGGCGCTCGGCGCATAGCGTTCCATGAAACGCTCGCCCTCGGAATTGGTGACATAGCCACCCTCGCCGCGCGCGCCTTCGGTGATCAGACAGCCGGCGCCGTAAATGCCGGTCGGATGGAACTGGATGAATTCCATATCCTGCAGCGGCAGTCCCGCCCGCAGCACCATGCCATTGCCGTCGCCGGTGCAGGTATGCGCAGAGGTGCAGGAGAAATAAGTGCGCCCGTAACCGCCGGTCGCGAGAATCGTCAGCTTGGCGCGGATCCGGTGAATGGTGCCGTCATCCATGTTGATCGCCACGACACCGCGGCAGGCCCCTTCTTCATCCATGATCAGGTCGATGACGAAATATTCGATCATGAATTCCGCATTGTGACGCACGCTTTGCCCGTAAAGGGTGTGCAGCATCGCATGGCCGGTCCGGTCCGCCGCCGCGCAGGTGCGCAGCGCGGCCGGGCCTTCACCATATTCGGTCGTCATGCCGCCAAAGGCACGCTGATAGATCTTGCCTTCCTCGGTGCGCGAGAAGGGCACCCCGAAATGTTCCAGCTCGTAAACCGCGGTCGGCGCCTCGCGGCACAGATATTCGATGGCATCCTGATCACCGAGCCAGTCCGACCCCTTGACGGTATCGAACATATGCCAGCGCCAGTCATCTTCCATCATATTGCCGAGCGAGGCGGAAATGCCGCCCTGCGCCGCGACCGTGTGGCTGCGGGTCGGGAACACCTTGGTGATATTGACGGTGCGAAGCCCCGCCTGCGCGCAGCCGAGCGTCGCACGGAGGCCCGAGCCACCGGCGCCGACGACGACCACGTCATAGCTATGATCAGTAATGGGATAGGCAGTCATGAGCGTTGCGCGTCCTTCATCCTTGAAAACGGAGCCTAAAGCGGGCCTAAAGCGGTGTCGTGATATCGATCGAAACAGCCGGCCCGAAGCCGAGTCTCAACACCGAATAGACGCAGGCCAGCCCGAGCAGCAGCGTACCGAGATTGATGAGCACAATGAGCCCGATCTTCGCCAGTTCGCCATGCACATAATCCTCGACCACATGGGTCAGACCGAGTTTGAGATGGTAAAAGCCGATCACGAGGAAGGCGAGCAGCAAAACCGCAACAAGCGGTGAGCCGACAAAACTCGCCGCCTCGGCATAGCTCTTGCCGGTCAGCGCGATCATCGCCGCGACAAAGAACAGTGTCAGCGGCACAAGCGCCAGCGCGGTCAGCCGCTGATGCCAGAAAGTCTGCGTCCCGGTACGTGCCGCGCCACGGCCGCGCACCCGGCCCATTGGAGTCTTGAACGCCATCAGCCATTCCCTCCCATCGCATAGGCAAGCACCCAGGCAATAATCGTCAGCAGCACCGAGCCGCCGATCACCGCCATCGCGCTTTTATCCGCGGTCGCCGGTTCGAAACCGCGACCGGTATCCCAGACAAGATGCCGGATGCCATTGCACATATGATACATCAGCGCCCAGGTGAAACCGAACATCAGCAGCCGGCCGAACCAGCTGCCAAGAAATCCCTGTATGCCGTCATAGGCTTGCGGACCGCCGGCCAGCGCCAGCAGCCAGCAGGTCAAAAGCAAGGTGCCGATGCCAAGCCCCACGCCGGTAATCCGGTGGGTGATCGACGCCGCCATGGTGATCTTCCAGCGATAGATCTGCAGGTGCGGCGCCATGGGCCGCGCGCGACGCGGCGCGCCGTCTTGTGTTTCCGCCATTGCTGGCCCCCTCCGATGTATCGTGTTTCCGGTTTCCCGGAATTGCCGCACCATTGTAATCGGTTTTTCGTGCGAACACAGTACGATATGCCATATTTTCGGCGCGATAGTAAGCACCGGTTACGCGAAGTCAATCTTCCTTGCCGCTTTGCCGCGCAGAATTTTCCCAACCCGCGATATGTTGCCGCGCATGAAATCGCGGCCGCGGCGCTCAGCTACCCTGACGGCGCGGCATCAGCACCCAGTAATCAAGATCAAGGATCACACCGGCCGCATGCCCGTCTTCGGTCTTGCCCGGGAAATCGGCCGCCGGCCGATCCTTGGTGGCAAAGCCGCGCACCCGCAAGGCGCCAAGATCGCTGCGGCCGGGCAATTCCGCCTTGTCGAGGATCTCCGACCAGGCAAACACCGTATCCCCGGCATAGCAGGGGGCGACATGCTGTCCGGCATTGATCGCGGCGATCTTGAAGGCATTGCCAAGCCCGTTATAGCTCAGCGCCCGCGCCAGGCTGATCACATGCCCGCCATAGATCAGCCGCCGGCCCGCCTTGTCGTCATTCTGCATGAACTGGTTGAAATGCACCTTGGCGGTGTTCTGGTAAAGCCGGGTCGCCATCATATGCTCGGCTTCCTCGATCGTCATGCCGTCCACATGATCGATCTTTTCACCCACCGCGTAATCGTCCCACAGATGCGGGCTGCCGGCCAGATCGGTGTCATAGCCCGAAAGCTGCAACCCCTCTGGCACCACAAGCTGATCGGGGGCCACCGCCTCGGGCAGGTCGGGAATTTGCGTCTCAGGCGCAACCGCCGCCGCATCGCGTTTGCGCACCATCACCCAGCGCACATAGTCGATCACCACCTCATGGCGTTGATTGACCGCGGTCGAGCGCACATAGACGATGCCCGACTTGCCATTGGACAATTGCCGCAGCCCGATCACCTCGGAACTCGTGGTAATCGTGTCGCCGGGATAGACCGGGGTCACAAAACGACAATCCGCATAGCCCAGATTGGCAACCGCATTCAGTGAGATATCGGGCACCGTCTTGCCGAACGCGATATGAAAGGCAAGCAGATCGTCGCTGGGCGCGCGCGGCAGGCCCAGGGCGCGGGCGAATTCATCGGACGAGGTCAGCGGAAAACGCGGCCCGAACAGCGCCATATAAACCGCCGCATCCCCCTCGCTCACGGTGCGCGGGGTGGCATGGCGCAGAAACTGGCCAACCGAAAAGTCCTCGAAATAATTGCCCGGATTGGTCTTCTGCACAGCCATGCCTGCCTCTGTCTCCCGCTGTTGGAATCGCGTCACCCGCCTGCCGCGGCGGGCCGTTGGCCGCCTTATAGCAACCCCGCCGCGCCATCGCCACGGGAATTGGGCAAAAGATGGCGAGAAGCCGCACCGCCCCCGCGCGGGCGTCTTGTCGCTTGCGCGGGGGCGCGGTCTGTGCTGGGCTTTTGCAAACAAGCGCGCCGGAGCAGATAAAATCCGGCGGACCGGAACAGTCAGGGGAGTAGCGGCAATGGCAGCAATCAACAAAGAAGGCATTCTGGCGGGCAAGGTGGCGGTGGTGACCGGTGCCTCGCGCGGTATCGGCGAGGCGGTGGCGATCCGCTATGCGATGGAGGGGGCGAAGGTCGTCATCTCGGCCCGCACGGTGGAAGAAGGCGATCACGCGCTGCCCGGCAGCATCAATGCGGTGACCCGGAAGATCAACGATGCGGGCGGGCAGGCGCTTGCGGTGCAATGCGATCTGGCCAAGCCGGACGATCGCGAGCGGCTGATCAAGACCACCGAGGAATGTTTCGGGCCGGTCGACATCCTGTGCAACAATGCGGCGATCACCTATTTCATGCCGGTCGCGAAATTCACCGAAAACCGCTTCAAACTGATGATCGAGGTGCAGGTCTACGCGCCCTTCCATCTGTCGCAGATGGTAATCCCCGGCATGCGCGAAAAAGGCGCGGGCTGGATTATCAATGTCTCCTCACATGCCGCGCTGCACCCCAAACTTGACCAGGCAGCAATCGGGGCGGGAGGCACGGTTTACGGCATGTGCAAGGCGGCACTCGAACGCTTCACAACGGGGCTTGCATCAGAACTTTATCGCGACAATATCGCGGTGAATGTGATCGCACCGGGGCTTGTGGCGACGCCGGGCGTCGTGCATCACAAGCTGATCAACGAATCAAACAAGGATATGGCGACCCCTGTCGAACATATGGCGGAGGCGTGCCTGCGCCTGTCGCATGCGCCGGCGCAGGAGCTGTCGGGCCGGATCACCTATGCCAATGATATGATGAAGGAATTCGATCTGACCGCCGCAGATCTGCTCGCCTGAGCCGGGCGTGGCTTGTACCCGGCCCTCAGCGGCAGCTGGTCAGCGCAACTGGGCAATTTTTTGGGGAGGGGAGGGCGAGGAACCGCCGCCCCACCCTCGGGGGCCACTCTCAGGCCCCATCAGGACCCCATCAAGACCATTGCCGGACGGGGCCTGTATCGATATGCAGAAATCCCGATTTCGGGTAATAGCCGACGCCGCCGCCGCGCAAACCAAGGGCCGCGCGGCGCATATCGGGCAACCGCATGCCCGGCAGCCTGATGTCGATCGCGCGGCCTTGCATGTGATAGCTGCGCTTGGCGACGCCGCCGCTGTTCTGCCGCAGCATGGCATTGGTTTTCGGCGATCGGTATCCCGAGATCACATGGAAAGGCGCGGTGGATTCCATCCGGCTGCGCAGCCGGTGCAGCAGATCAAGCAGTTTGGGATCGATCGGCCAGGCTTCATCGGTACGGTGATCGCGCAGCACATGGCTGATTTCGGCAAGTCCGTCGGGCAACAACGCCCCCTTTGACCAGAAATCGGCGGCCACTTTCTCCCCGGTATGCAAGTTCAGAAAACTGAGGCTGCGACTGCCAGTTGACACTTTCGGCGCCGCGAAGGCTGTCGCGGGCTGCACTGCCAGCCCGGCCGCTGCGCCACCGGCAAGACCAAGAAAACCGCGCCGGCTGACACACACTGAAATGCCGTCCCCGTCCGGGGCAGAATTCCACTGTTTTTCCATACCGTCATCCTGCATGCACCGAATATCCTTCTTCTGACATCATGCCTCAAAAAACAGAATATCACCCTCAGGGCGACAGATATCGCAACTGTCGCCCGGCTGCGTTACAGATTGCCTGACAAATCCGGGCCGGGCAACGCCAATGCCTGGTTGAGCAGCATATCGCGACCGTAAATATCGTCGCGGAACTGGAACCGGCCCGCGCTGTCGATCCAGGCGGTCAGATAGAGAATATGGACCGGCAATGGTTCCAAAAGTTTTACCGTGCGGGTTTCACCGCTCACCATCGCCGCGCGCAGCTTGTCGAGCGGCCAGCGCGGATCACCATGAAGTGCGAACAGGGCAAGCTGTTCGGCTTCCTGTACCCGCACGCAGCCAGAGCTGAAATCGCGTTTGTTGCGGGAGAACAGACCCCGGTCGGGCGTATCGTGCAGATAGATGCCGAAATCATTGGTCAGGGTGAAACGCACCCCGCCCAGCGCATTATCGGGCCCCGGCGCCTGCCGCAGCCAGTAGCGCAGATTGCGGGTCGAGACATTGCGCCAGTCGACGGAAGCCGGATCGACCTCACGCGCCGCATCCCCCCATCCCTCAAAGACGCGGAATCGCTTGCGAATCAGATAATCGGGATCCTCGCGCAGTTTCGGCAGCAGATCCTTGCGCAGGATCGTCACCGGCGGGGTCCAGCTCGGCGACAGGACCAACCCGACGATCCGGTCGCTGAACACCGGGGTGCGCCGGTAATCGCGCCCGACAATGACCGGGCTGTGAAGCGTGTCGCCATCGGGTGAAACGGCGACCAGATTGAAATCGGCGATATTGACCCGCACATGCCGCGGCCCGAGCTGCGGCGCAAGCCAGCGCCAGCGTTCCATGTTCAGGGCCAGCTGCCGCGCCCGCTCGGACGGCGGTACATTGAGTGCGCGCCGGGTCTGCGCGCCGACGATACCATCCGCCGCGAGCCCGTGCCGGCGCTGGAACCCGGTCACTGCCTCAGTCAGTGCAGAATCGAAAAATTGCGGGTCGGCCGACGCTTGCGCGGCAACCGCTTCGGCGGTTGCGACAGGCACCGCCAGATCGCCCCACTGCGTCAGTTGCGTGCGCAGAATCGCAATCCGGGGATCACGATCCCCGGCCCTGAGCGCCGGACCGTCAGCCAATTGCGGCCAGTCTCCGTCAGCGGGCATCTGTCGCAACCGCGCAAGCCCGTCGCGACTGCGGCGATAGGGTGCATGCGCCGGCGGCAGACTGTCGAGCCAGCCCCTGAAATCAGGCGCGGCAAGCCCTGTCGCAAGCAACATTGCCGGATCGGGCCGGCGCGGATGGATAAACAGGTCGGGATCGAACTTTTCAGGCGCGCCGCGCCCGGAACTGACATCCACGACATAGCGCATAAGCGCTGCGGTCAATCGCATATCGGCAATCGCGCCAAGCTTGTCGCCATGCGGCGCGGTCATATCGGGTGCGAGCATATAATCGCGGGCGCTGAGCCCCTCGCGATCCGCAGCGGCAAGATATTGCAAGGCCTGGGTCGCCTTGTCCGACCAGTGCGGACTGTTCAGCCAGACCGGCTGATAGGCGCGATCCGCATAAAATTGCCGCATTGCACGCGCCAACTCGACCGGCAATGCAAGCGCGCCCGGATCAGGGCTGGCAAGCTCCGCCCTGAGGCGGGCAGCGGCAAGGTCTTCCCCTGCTTGTGCGGGCGCGGCAACCGCCAGCAAAACAAGCGGCAGCGCAAGCAGGGCGAAAAGCCGCGCCTGCCACGTCATCAACCGGTTATATTGCCGTGTCATGTTATTTTTCCGCATTACAACCGCATATAGGTAAGATTGTCATCATTAGCGACAAAAAAGCAGCAAAAGGACAGTAGCGTATGTCAGTCCGCAATCTCGACTATCTGTTCGCACCGCGCTCGGTCGCACTGATCGGGGCCAGCAACCGGACCGGTTCGGTCGGTCAGGTGCTCGCACAGAACCTGCTGGGTCAGCGCGGTGGCGGCAACGGCGCCTTCGCGGGGCCGATCATGCCGGTGAACCCGAAGGGGGAGGCAATCGCCTCGGTCGCCGCCTATCGCGACGTCGCGGCGCTGCCCACCACCCCCGATCTTGCGGTGATCTGCACCCCGCCGGACACGGTGCCGGGTCTGATTGCCGAACTGGGTGCGCGCGGCACCCGCGCCGCCATCGTGATCAGCGCGGGCTTCGGCGAGATGGGGGCGGAGGGTCAAAAACTGCAACAGCAGCTGCTTGATGCCGCAAAACCCCATTTGCTGCGCGTGATGGGCCCCAATTGCGTCGGGCTTCTGGTGCCTGGCTGCCATCTCAATGCAAGCTTTGCTCATGTCGGGGCACAGCCGGGGCATCTTGCCTTCGTCACCCAGTCGGGCGCGGTGCTGACCTCGGTGCTCGACTGGGCGGAGGGGCGCGGCATCGGCTTTTCGCATATGGTCTCGCTTGGCGGCATGGCGGATGTGGATTTCGGTGACATGCTCGATTATCTCGCCGCCGACCGGCAGGTAAGCGCCATCCTGCTCTATGTCGAATCGATCACCCATGCGCGGAAATTCATGTCAGCCGCCCGCGCCGCCGCGCGGCTCAAGCCCGTCATCGTGATCAAGGCCGGGCGTCACGCCGCCGCCGCCAAGGCCGCCGCCTCCCATACCGGGGCGCTGGCGGGGAGCGACGCGGTCTATGACGCGGCCTTCCGGCGCGCCGGCATGCTGCGGGTGACCGAGCTTGAGGAACTGTTCGATGCGGTCGAGACCCTGGCCGCCAGAGTGCAGCCGGTCGGCGAAAGGCTGGCGATCCTGACCAATGGCGGCGGGATGGGGGTGCTTGCGACCGACCGGCTGATGGATGAAAGCGGCCAGCTTGCCGAACTGTCCGACGATACGCTCACCGCGCTCAATGACTGCCTGCCGCGCACCTGGTCGCATGGCAATCCGGTCGACATAATCGGCGATGCGCCGGGTGCACGCTATGGCGCGGCGACCGAGGCGCTGCTGCGCGATCGCGGTGTCGATGCCCTGGTCGTGCTGAACTGCCCGACCGCCATCGCCGATAGCGTCGAGGCGGCGGAAGCCGTCACCGGCCATCTGCGCGACAGCCACAAACCGGTGCTGACAAGCTGGCTTGGCGGCGCACGGGCGGAACCGTCGCGCAAGCTGTTCCGGGCGCACGGGATTCCCACATACGAAACGCCTGGCCAGGCGATCAACGCCTTCAGCCACATGGTGCGTTACCAGCGCAATCAGGATCTGCTGATGCAGACCCCGTCAACCGGCAGCGATGGCGGCAATGGCGACCGGGAAGCGGTTGCGGCGCTGATCGACCGGGCGCGGACGGAAGGGCGCGAATGGCTGAACGAGGCGGAAGCGAAACAGGCGCTCGCCGCCTACGCCATCCCGATCGTGGAAACCCGCACGGCGCCGGACCCGGAAAAGGCGGGCGCCATCGCCGCGGCATTCGATGCGCCGGTCGCGCTCAAGATCGTCTCACGCGATATTACCCATAAATCGGATGCAGGCGGCGTCATGCTGAACCTTGAGGGGGCGGACGCGGTGCGCGCCAGTGCGGAGGCGATGCTGACCCGGCTGCGCAAATCGCATCCCGATGCAGCGCTCGAGGGATTCGCGGTGCAGCCGATGGTCAGCCAGAAGGGAGCGAGCGAGCTTATTGTGGGGATGAGCGACGATGCGACCTTTGGCCCGGTCATCCTGTTCGGGGAAGGGGGCACGGCGGTCGAAATCGTCGCCGACAAGGCAATCGGCCTGCCGCCGCTCAATGATGTGCTGGCGCGCGACCTGATCGGACGGACAAAGGTCATGCGCAAACTGCGCGGTTATCGCGACGTTCCCGCCGCCGATATCGACGGTGTGATCGGTGTCCTGATCGCTATCTCGCAGCTTGTGGCGGATATGCCCGCGATCGCCGAACTCGATATCAATCCGCTGATCGCCTCCGACAAGGGGGTGATGGCGCTCGATGCGCGTATCCGCATCCACGGGGCGGCGGAAACCCGTGACGACCGGCTCGCCATCTCCCCCTATCCGGCAGGGCTGAGCGGACAGATCAGCGCCAGAAACGGCGCCGATTACAGCCTGCGCCCGATCCGGCCCGAGGATGAACCCGACCTGATCGCCATGGTCGAACAGCTTGACCCCGAAGATGCGCGGCTGCGTTTCATGTCCTCGATGCGGCGGATGAGCCACCGGCTGGCGGCGCGGCTGACCCAGATCGATTACGACCGGGAGATGGCGTTCATCGCGCTTGACGATGCGGGTATTGCCGGGGTCGTCCGGCTGACCGCCGACCCCGATAACGAGCGGGCGGAATATGCGGTTCTCGTGCGCAGCCCGCTAAAGGGCACAGGGCTTGGCTTCGCCCTGATGCAGCACATCATCGATCACGCCCGCGCACGCGGTATCAAAACCCTGTTCGGGCATGTGCTGAAGGAAAATCACGCCATGCTGTCGCTTGCGGCCGAGCTCGGTTTTATGACCGAGCCGGTCGAAGGCGAATCCGATCAGCTGCGCGTGGTCCTTGATTTACGCAGCCCATAGGCGATCACGGCAGCAACCGCGAGGGCGGCAATGCCCGCGCCCAGATGAAACGGGCTGCTGAAGAAATGCCCGATCGCGGCGGTGAATTCGGCAATCTCCCCATGGCCGCCGGGATGGGCATGGGCGGCCGTCACCCCGAACAGCACCGGCAAGGCGGCGGCAAGTTGCGTCAAACGCGATTTCATTTTCTGCTCCCTCTTTCAACTCTCATCGTAGCTACTAATCGGTTCGCGCGGGGGCGTCCAGTGGGCGCGCGGATTTTTCCAGACCCCCGGCGCGGGTGATAAACGCCACAATATCGGCAAGCCCTTCTCCGGCGCGCATATTAGCGAACAGAAACGGCCGGTCGCCACGCATCTTGCGCGCATCGCGATCCATCACGCCAAGATCCGCGCCGACAAGCGGCGCCAGATCGATCTTGTTGATGACCAGCAGATCCGAGCGGGTAATGCCCGGGCCCCCCTTGCGCGGGATCTTGTCGCCCGCCGACACATCGATCACATAAATCGTGATATCGGCCAGTTCGGGAGAGAAGGTCGCCGCCAGATTATCGCCGCCGCTTTCAATCAGGATGAGATCGAGGCCGGGAAAGCGCGCAGAAAGCTGATCGACCGCCGCCAGATTGATCGACGCATCCTCCCTGATCGCGGTATGCGGACAGCCGCCCGTCTCCACCCCCAGGATACGCTCAGGCGGCAAGGCGCCCGACCGGGTCAGAAACTCCGCATCTTCGCGGGTATAAATATCATTGGTGATCGCGGCGAGCGCATAATCCGCGCGCATCGCCTTGCACAGCGCATCCATCAGCGCCGTCTTGCCCGAGCCGACAGGCCCGCCAATGCCGACCCGCAAGGGCCCGTTCACCGTTTCAGTCATGAGCGAAACAACCTCGTATATTGCGTTTCATGGGCTGCGGAACAGAATTCCGCGATCGCCGCCGCGCCGCCAAGATCCGCAAGCGTTGCGCTTGAGGCCACACAAGCGGTTTCGGCAACCGGCCGGGCAAGTGCCGCCAGCGCGATCTGCCCGTCAGTCTGGCCAAGCGGCACAAGCCTGACCGCCGCCGAAATCAGATTGGCGACAAACCCGTGCAGGAACGCGGACAGGGCGGCATTCAACGGCACCGCATGACAGGCTGCGGTCACCGCAACCACCACCGGATAAGCAGGGCTGACCGCGCGTTCCACGATCCGGGCCGCAAGCGCCTCAAGTGCGGGATGCGGCCAGGCGGCACGCACCGCGCGCAGGAAAGCTTCCCCCTGCGCAGCACTCTCAAGCGCAAGTTCAGATGTCGGACGCAAGGCCGCCGCCCAGTCAAGCACCTCATCAAGTGCTGCCGCCTCGTCATCCGCGGCCGCCGACCAGGCCAGCTTGAACAGGATTGCATCATTACGGCCCGAACCGAATTCCAGAAGATCGCACAGCCAGCCGACCAGCGCTGCGCGATCGCGTAGCAAGCCTGCCTCCACCGCATATTCGATACCGTGCGAATAGGTGAAGGCGCCGACCGGAAAGGACGGTGAAAGCCAGCTCATCAAGCGGTAAAATGCGGCATCGGATGCAGCGGTCATGGTTCCGCCTCGCGCCCGGTCTGACGGTGATGATCCTGCCCATCGTCATGACGATGTGCATGGCTATGGTGATGGCTATGGCTGTGGTGATGGCCGCCGGCATCGCCCTCATAGGCGCCGCCTTCCGCGGCAAAGATATCGCGCCGCCGTGTCGTCACCCCGCCCAGATCGCCGACCATCGCCGCGATCACATGGTCGTAAAGAATACGCAAGCCGCCATCGGGCAGGATCTGGACAGGCAGATGCCGATTGCCCAGATGCCAGGCGATCCGCATCGCGCCCACCCCGTCCGCCGCACGGATATCAAGCACATCCTCACAGGCCGCGCGGACCAGCACCCATCCGCCGTCCGATAATTGTAGCCCGTCCCCGTCCAGAAGCCGGGTCGCGCGCGGCAGATCGAGCATGATCTCCCCGCCCGCGCCATCAAGCGTCAGCCGCACACGCCGCCTGTGCCGGTCGGCAAAAGCAAGCGTCACGGTGCCACGCGCCGCCGATGCGGGCCATTCCCCGGCACGGAAACATTGCGTGGCGCGCGCAACCGTCATTGTTTGCCCCGGGCTCAAAACAGGAAGTAACGCTGCGCAAGCGGCAATTCTTCCGCCGGTTCGCAGGTCAGCACCTCGCCATCGGCGCGCACTTCATAGGTTTCGGGATCGACCTCCATTTTCGGGGTCGCATTGTTCAGGATCATCTCCGCCTTGGAGATGCGCCGGATATCGCGCACCGGCAAGACAAGACTGCTCAGCCCAAGCCGGTCCGCAACCCCGGCTGCAATCGCCGCCTCGGACACAAAGCTCATCCGGCTCGCGGGCAGCGCGCCGCCAAACGTGCCGAACATCGGCCGGTAATGCACAGGCTGCGGCGTCGGGATCGAGGCATTGGGATCCCCCATCACTGCCGCGGCGATCGTGCCCGCCTTGAGCACAAGATCGGGCTTCACCCCGAAGAAAGCAGGCTTCCACAAAACCAGATCGGCATATTTCCCAACCTCGACCGATCCGACATATTCGGCAATCCCGTGCACAAGCGCGGGGTTGATCGTATATTTCGCAATATATCTCCGTACACGGAAATTATCATTATCGCCGGTTTCCTCGGCCAGGCGGCCGCGCTGCCGGCGCATCTTGTCCGCGGTCTGCCAGGTGCGGATGATCACCTCACCCACCCGGCCCATCGCCTGACTGTCAGAGGCAATGATGCTGAACGCACCGAGATCATGCAGCACATCTTCGGCCGCGATCGTTTCGCGCCGGATACGGCTTTCGGCAAAGGCCACATCCTCGGGAATATTCGGGTCGAGGTGATGGCATACCATCAGCATGTCGAGATGTTCATCAATCGTATTGACAGTGAACGGACGGGTCGGATTGGTGGAGGAGGGCAGCACATTCGCTTCGCCACATACCTTGATGATGTCGGGGGCATGGCCGCCGCCTGCTCCTTCGGTATGGAAGGCGTGAATATTGCGCCCCTTGAAGGCGGCGATGGTATTTTCCACGAAACCGGATTCGTTCAGCGTATCGGTGTGGATCGTGACGGCGGTGTCGGTTTCTTCGGCAACCGTCAGACAATTATCGATGGCCGCAGGTGTCGTGCCCCAATCCTCATGCAGCTTGAGACCGCACGCACCGGCGGCAATCTGTTCATGCAGGGGAACGGGCGATGTCGCATTGCCCTTGCCGAAAAAACCCAGATTCATCGGCAGCGCATCGGCGGCCTGCAGCATCCGGCCGATATGGAATGCGCCCGGTGTGCAGGTCGTCGCATTGGTCCCTTCCGCCGGGCCGGTGCCGCCGCCCATCATGGTCGTCACACCGCTGTACAGTGCGTCATCGATCTGCTGCGGGCAGATGAAATGGATATGCACATCGATCCCGCCTGCGGTCAGAATACGCCCCTCGCCGGCGATCGCCTCGGTCGTCGGGCCGATGACGATATCGATGCCGGGCTGCACATCGGGATTGCCGGCCTTGCCGATGCCGACAATGCGACCGTCGCGAATGCCGACATCCGCCTTGATGATCCCCCAGTGATCGACAATCAGCGCATTGGTGATGACGGTATCGACCGCACCGTCCGCGCGGCTTGCCTGGGACTGACCCATGCCATCGCGGATCACCTTGCCGCCGCCGAACTTGACCTCCTCGCCATAGATGGTGCGGTCTTCCTCCACCTCGATAAACAGCTCGGTATCGGCAAGCCGCACCTTGTCGCCCACTGTCGGGCCATACATGGCGGCATAGGCATCGCGGCTGATTTTATTGGCCATGATCTATCCTCCGAGCGGGCCGTTGACCGCGCCGTTAAATCCGAACACCCGGCGCGCGCCGGCATAGGCGACAAGCCGCACCTCGCGCGTCTGGCCCGGCTCGAACCGCACCGCGGTGCCCGCCGGAATATCGAGGCGAAACCCCCGCGCCGCTTCGCGGTCGAATGACAGCGCGCTGTTGGTTTCATGGAAATGATAATGCGAACCGACCTGCACAGGCCGGTCGCCGCTATTGGCCACAGACAGGGTGCGCGTCTCGCGCCCTTCATTCAGCGTGATCTCGCCCTCGGCGCAGATAATTTCTCCGGGCTTCATTGCGCGCTCCCCCTAACGGATCGGTTCGTGAACGGTGACAAGCTTGGTGCCATCGGGAAATGTCGCCTCGACCTGAATTTCATGCAGCATCTCGGCAATCCCGTCCATCACCTGCTCGCGGCGCAGGACACTCGCCCCGTCACGCATCAGATCGGCGACCGAACGGCCATCGCGCGCGCCCTCGACAACATAATCGGTGATCAGGGCCACCGCTTCGGGATAGTTCAGCCGCACGCCGCGTTCAAGCCGCCGGCGCGCCACCATCGCCGCCATCGCGACAAGCAGCTTGTCTTTTTCCCTCGGTGACAGGTTCATCGCTTCCCCTCCCCGGACCTGACGGTCCGTCGTTCAGATATACCAAAGCCGCGGCAATGTTGCGGGCAATCGCGCAAGCCGGGCGCGCATCGCACCCCAGAACGCGCCATAGGCGACCCGCAAATGCTCAGGCGCATTGCCAAGCCAGCGCAGCACCAGCACGTCATTGACAACACTCGCCGCAACACGCAGATCAGCATCAGACACAGGCAACAGATCGCGCGCCACAGACAGCATATCGGCGGCATCAGGCCCCGCATAGATCAGCGTCGCCATCGCGCGCGCCCCGGCAAGGCCCGCGGGCGCATGCAGCACGCGGGTCAGATCCCCCTCCATGCGCAGAATATCAGCCCAGACAAGCCGGCCTTCGCGATAAAGTTCCCACCGGTCCGCTATCGCACCGCTTGTCAGATCCTCGCCATGGGCGGCGCGACCGAAGATCAGGATCTCACCGGCAAGCAGCTGCGCATCGGCGGCAAGGTTCACCCGGTTGCAGCGGCGGAAACGCGCGCCCTCGAACAGAATGGTTTCCTGCGGCAGCCATTCAAGCCAGGCCCCCGCACCGGCCTCGAGCGTTACCGTGATCTCGCACGCCGCAGCGGGGGAGCGGTAGATCTTTTCCGCCGCCGAGCCAAGCGCCATGCCCCGCGCGCCCGCGCCCACCGAAAAGGCAATATCGAGACGGTCCCCCGCCACCATGCCGCCCGAACTGTTGACCAGCGCGGCAAGCGGAATGTCGCCACGGGCGGGCCTGGGAAACAGCACCCGCAACGGATCGTGATGCGCAAGATGTGTCAGCCGGTCGGCACCGGCGCGGCGCGCAAAGCGCACCGCCGCATGGCCATGCACCTGCTGCCGCCAGGGCTGCGCCGCGGCCTCTCCCCCCATTCGGGGCGGCGGTTCAACCGAAGACCCATGCGGTGCGGCCGGTCCGGGCGCCGGGGTCTCAAACGGTGAGGTAACGGCGGACATCTTCCTCATCCATTTCGCGCGCAGGCCCCGCAAGCACGACCTCGCCGCGTTCCATCACCGCGAATTCATCAGCCAGATCGCGGGCGAACTCGAAATACTGCTCGACAAGCAGGATCGCCATACCGCCCCGGTCGCGCAGGATACCGATGATATTTTCGATATCCTTGATGATGGAAGGCTGGATCCCTTCTGTCGGTTCATCGAGGATCAGCAGGCGCGGCCGGGTGACAAGCGCACGGGCGATGGCAAGCTGCTGCTGCTGACCGCCGCTCAGATCGCCGCCGCGCCGGCGCAGCATATCTTTCAGTACAGGGAATAAATCATAGATATCGTCAGGGACATAATGTTCCTTGCGCGGGGTCGCGGCAAATGCGGTGCGCAGATTTTCCTCAACCGTCAGCAGGGGGAAGATCTCGCGCCCCTGCGGCACATAGGCGATACCGCGCCGCGCCCGCTCATAGGGCGGCAGGGCGGACACATCCTTTTCCTCCCATCTGATCGCGCCGCCACGGATCGGCTGCTGCCCGACAATGGCGCGCAGCAGACTTGTCTTGCCAACCCCGTTGCGCCCCATGATGCAGGTGACCGCCCCGAGCTGCGCTGACAGGCTGACGCCGCGCAATGCCTGGCTCGCACCGTAATAGAGATCGATATTGTCGACTTGCAGCATGTGCTCTAGCGCCCCAGATAAACTTCGATCACACGTTCATCGGCCTGCACCCGCGCGAGCGAACCTTCCGCCAGCACCGAGCCTTCATGCAGCACCGTCACCATGGTATCGAGCCGGCGCACGAATTCCATGTCATGCTCGACCACGATGACCGAACGTTCGCGCGCGATCGTGCGCAACAGATCCGCTGTCTGATCGGTTTCCGCATCCGTCATGCCGGCAACGGGTTCATCGACCAGCAGAAGTTCGGGATCCTGCATCAGCAGCATGCCGATTTCGAGCCATTGCTTTTGCCCGTGCGACAGCGCACCGGCCTGCATGCCGCACTGTTCGGTGAGCGAGATGGTCTGCAACACCTCGTCGATGCGTGCCGCCTGCGTCTTGTCGAGCCGGAACAAGAGCGTGGCAAAAGGTCCCCGGTCGGTCTTGAGCGCCAGTTCGAGATTTTCGAAAACGGTGAGATTTTCGAAAACCGTGGGCTTCTGGAACTTGCGCCCGATACCGAGATTGGCGATCGCCGCCTCGTCGAGTTTCGACAGATCGACATCACCATTGAAATAGACATCGCCCTCATCCGCGCGGGTCTTGCCGGTGATGACATCCATCATCGTCGTCTTGCCCGCGCCGTTCGGACCGATGATCGCGCGCATCTCGCCGGGCCGGATATAGAGGCTGAGATTGTTGAGCGCCTTGAAACCATCGAAACTCACCGTGACGCCGCTGAGATAGAGCATCACATCCTGCGCCCGCAGCACATGCGGGCGATCATCGGCGGGGCTGTTCATGCGCCTTGCTCCTCTTGCGTCCGGCCACGGCCGTAAAGCGCGCCCAACAGGCCGTTGCGGCCTGCCTGCCGCAGCAATCCGACAATACCCTTGGGCATGAACAGCGTCACCGCAACAAACAGCGCCCCCAGCATGAACAGCCAGATCTCGGGCAATGCACCGGTGAAATAGGTCTTGGCGTAATTGACGAGAATCGCACCGAGTGCCGCGCCATACAGGGTGCCGCGCCCGCCGACCGCGACCCAGATCACGATCTCGATGGAATTGGCGGGGGCGAATTCAGCCGGATTGATGATCCCGACCTGGGGCACGTAAAGCGCGCCCGCGACCCCGGCCATCATCGCCGACAGGGTAAAGACGAACAGCTTGTAATATTCCACCCGGTAACCGAGAAACCGCACCCGGCTTTCCGCATCCCGGATCGCCTCCAGCACGCGACCGAATTTCGACCGCACGATCGCGGCACAGATCAGATAGCCAAGCGCCAGCGACACCGCACTGGCCACGAACAGACCGCTGCGGGTTGCATCCGACTGCAGATCAAAGCCGAGCAGATCCTTGAAATCGGTCAGCCCGTTATTGCCGCCAAATCCCATATCGTTGCGGAAGAAAGCCAGCATCAGCGCATAGGTCATCGCCTGGGTGATGATCGACAGATAGACGCCGGTGACACGGCTGCGGAATGCAAGCCAGCCAAACAGAAATGCAAGCAATCCCGGCGCAAGCAGCACCATCGCCATGGCGAAGGGAAACAGATCGAAGCCGTACCAGAACCAGGGCAGTTCCTGCCAGTTCAGGAACACCATGAAATCGGGCAGGACCGGATCGCCATACACGCCACGCGGGCCGATCTGGCGCATCAGATACATGCCCATCGCATAGCCGCCGAGCGCGAAGAACGCCCCGTGCCCGAGACTGAGGATACCGCAGAACCCCCAGACCAGATCGACACTGAGCGCAAGCAGCGCATAGCAAAGATATTTGCCGAGCAGGGCCACCATGTAAGCCGGTACATGGAAGAACGAATCCGCCGGCACCGCGAGATTGAGAAGCGGCACCAGCAGCGCTGCAAGCGTCAGCAGCGCGAGCATGATCTTGCCGCCAAGCGGCAGGGACATCAGCAATCCGGTCAGCGGACCGGTACGCAGCGCGGGCGTATGTGCAACCGACGACATGGCTCAGTTCTCCACCGCGCGGCCCTTCAGCGCGAACAGGCCCCTGGGCCGGCGCTGAATGAACAGGATGATGGCGACAAGCACGATAATCTTGCCAAGCACCGCCCCCGCATAGGGTTCGAGGAATTTATTCACAAGCCCAAGGCTCATACCGCCAAAGAACGTGCCCCACAGATTGCCGACCCCGCCAAACACGACGACCATGAAGGAATCGACGATATAGGCCTGGCCGAGATTGGGGCTGACATTGTCGATCTGGCTGAGCGCCACACCGGCCATGCCGGCAATCCCGGAACCGAGCCCGAAAGTCAGCGCATCGATCTGTCCGGTGCGGATGCCCATCGCACTCGCCATGCCGCGATTCTGGGTGACCGCGCGCATCCGCAGCCCGAAAGCGGTATAGCGCAGCAGCAGCATCAAAATCGCCAGGACCGCAAGCGCGAAGAAGATAATCGCAAGCCGGTTATAGGTCAGCACGAGCCCGCTATCGAATTCGAGCGCGCCGCTCATCCAGCTCGGGGTGCCAACCTCCTTGTTGGTCGGCCCGAAGATCGAGCGCACGGTCTGCTGCAGGATAAGACTAAGCCCCCAGGTCGCAAGCAAGGTTTCAAGCGGCCGGCCATAGAGAAAACGGATCACCCCGCGTTCGATCCCGACCCCGACCGCGCCGGCAACCAGAAAGGCGGCCGGCACCGCGATAAACAGGGAATAATCAAACAGGCCGGGATTGGTGGCGCGGATAATTTCCTGAATGATAAAGGTGGTATAGGCGCCCAGCATCACCATCTCGCCATGCGCCATATTGATAACCCCCATCACCCCGAAAGTGATGGCAAGCCCGATCGCCGCGAGCAGCAGCACCGAACCGAGGCTGAGCCCGTGAAATATCGATTCGGCGATCGCCCAGAACTCAAGCCGGCTTTCCACCTCCGCAAGGGCGGTGGCGGCCGCCGCGCGCAATTGTGCATCCGCTTCAAGGGGGCTGCCGTCCTGATCTGTCAGAAGCAGCGCGCTCAAGACGCCGCGCACCTCCTGATCGGTGAAGCTTCCCAGGGTCTTGACCGCCGCAATTCGGGCGGCCGGATCGGAATCGTGGCGCAGCGTCACCGCGGCGAGCGCGCGCTGCATCCGCCGCTGCACAGCTTGGTCAGTTTCCTTGGCGATCGCGGCGCGCAACAGGGGGGCATTTTCAGGGGCCGGCGTCTTGAAAACCGCATCCGCACCACTGCGGCGCTGATCGGGGTCGGGGCTGACAAGTGTCAGCGTGCCAAGCGCGCCCCTGATCTGCTTGCGCAGACGGTTATTGACCTTGATTTTCTCGGCTGCGCGTTTCCCGACGATATCGACCGGCGCGCCGGTAATCGGATCGAACAGCTGCAGCTCACGGCCGACCTTTTCGGCCCGGAATATCTTTTTGTCCGATTTACGCTGATAAAGCGCGCCCTCAAGCAGGGCAGACAAGACCGGAACGGCATCCGGATCACCGGTCGCGGCCAGCTCATCGACGGCGCGCGCCGTATCCTTGAAACCGCCTTCCGCGAGATTGGCGATCAGCGGCCCCAGATCCGCCGCCCGCAACGGCGCCGCAAGAAGCAGCGCCGCCATAAGCAAAACGGTCAGATATGCCAGACAACGTGGCATGAATTCCCCATTGCAAGATAGATACAGTAAGGACAACGCCCCGATCGCTGTCCGGTATGACACGGCCGCGCCCCGCCTGGAACGCGGCCTGTGCCTTCCTGTCTAACGCAAAATCTGCGTCCTGTCAGTCAGTAGCTGGATATCCCGGCGCGCGGCGCAAAACCCCGCCCGGGATATCCGGCCCGCGATCAGGACCCCTTGCCGCCGCATTTGCCGGTTTCGGTGTTGAAATTGCCGCACGACATGGGCGCGCGCCAATCGGCAATCAGATCCTTGGAGTCCGGCAGATAGTCCGACCATTCATCGCCAACGACCAGCCCGGAGGTTTCCCACACGGTTTCAAACTGGCCGTCTTCCTGAATTTCGCCAATCAGCACAGGCTTTGTGATGTGATGGTTCGGCATCATCGCGGAATAACCGCCCGACAGGTTGGGTACCGATACGCCGATAATCGCATCAATCACCGCGTCAGGATCAGTGGTGCCGGCCTTTTCGACCGCCTTCACCCACATATTGAAGCCGATATAATGGGCTTCCATCGGGTCATTGGTCACGCGCTTGTCGCTTTTGATGAAGCTGTGCCAATTCTCGATGAATTCGGCATTGACCTCGGTATCGACGGACTGGAAATAGTTCCAGGCAGCCAGATGACCAACCAGCGGCCCGGTGTCGAGACCGGCGAGTTCTTCCTCACCGACCGAGAAGGCGACAACCGGAATATCCTCGGCCTTGATGCCCTGATTGCCGAGTTCCTTGTAGAACGGCACATTGGCATCGCCATTGATGGTTGATACCACGGCGGTTTTCTTGCCGGCCGCGCCGAACTTCTTGATGTCGGACACGATCGTCTGCCAGTCGGAATGACCGAACGGGGTGTAGTTGATCATGATATCGTCCGCCGCGACGCCTTTCGCCTTCAGATAGGCTTCAAGGATCTTGTTGGTCGTGCGCGGATAGACATAGTCGGTGCCCGCCAGAACCCAGCGCTTCACACCGATTTCATTCATCAGATAATCGACCGCGGGAATCGCCTGCTGGTTCGGCGCAGCGCCCGTGTAGAAGACATTGCGCTGGCTTTCCTCGCCCTCATACTGCACCGGATAGAACAGCAGATTGTTCAGCTCCTCGAACACCGGCAGCACGGATTTGCGCGACACGCTGGTCCAGCAGCCAAACACCGCCGACACATCATTGACCGAAATCAGCTCGCGCGCCTTTTCAGCAAATAGCGGCCAGTCAGACGCCGGATCGACGACAACCGGCTCCAGCTTCTTGCCAAGAAGCCCGCCTTTTTTGTTCTGTTCCTCGATCAGCATCAGCATGACGTCCTTCAGCGTGGTTTCGCTGATCGCCATGGTGCCGGACAGAGAATGCAGGATGCCGACCTTGATGGTCTCCTCGGCCTGCGCCAGGCTTGCGGACAGGCCCGCGCCGATCATCGCCGCGCCGGCAATTGTATTACGTAAAAACTGCTTCATTGCTTCCCCTCTCCCTTCGTCGGGTGTTGATCAGGACTCAAGAGAGCAAAGGCCGTGCCAACCGGTGCGAAGCCGTTGTGCAACGGGCAGGTGGGCCTGCCCGATCCCACTTGTCGCCCTAAATACCCGCAACAATTAGGGCTGCCGCACCAGCGATGATTAATTTATATGCATATGACATTTTTATGATGCCTGTTTCTTAGGCATCATAAGTGTAGCCTGGGCAGGCCGACGGGTCGGTCAGTCCACGGCCTGTTCAAAGGCTGCTTCAGGGGCTGCTTCGGGCCAGCCGGGCGCATCCTGACCATGCAACTCAGAGGGCACCCCTATCGGCAGCGCACAGAGCTGATGCAGCCCCTGCCGGATCTGCGTCTGACAGGCCACCGCCAGACGCTTGCGATCAATTTGTCGCTGATCGAGACGTAAAGGCGGATGGAACCGCAAATGCGCCTGTCCGCGCCGCCATTGCAGCAATTGCCACAGATGCGGCAATAGCGACATATCCCCGTACCAGGCCGGACGCAAATCGACACCTGCCCGTGACGGGTGGGGATAGGCAATGGTCACCGGCTGAATGCGCAGGCCCGGGATATCCTGCGCCAGCCCAAGCAGGGCGGATTTGAACGGCAGCACATCGGTTCCATCGCTGCTTGTCCCTTCGGGAAACAGAATGACCCGCCCGCCCGCCGCAAGCCGGCTGCGGATCTGCGCGGCTTCATCGCGCGTACTGGCGGCGCGGCGGCTGACAAATAATGTTCCGCCCAGTTCGGCAAGCGTTCCGAATAACGGCCAGTCCCGCACCTCCGACTTGGCAACAAAGGTCACATCAAGCTGCTGACCGAGCAGCAGAATGTCGAGATAGGAAATATGATTGGCCAGATAGAGCACCGGCCCCTCGGTGACCGGCAGACCGGACCGTACAAGTTGCAGACCGATCAGCCGGCTTGATGCGCTGAACCAGAATTTTGCGACCGGGCGCGAACCCTGACCGCGCCCCAGACCGCTGACCCGGTAGACCGCCATCGCGATCAAGGTCAGCGCGAAAAATATCAGCAGCCGGCAAAAGGCGCGGCTGGCACCAATCGGATCGTTCATGCGGCATTCGCCATCACAGCGCCAGGCTGATAGCGGCGGGCATAGCTGTCGCTCAGATTTTCGGTCTCGATCATCACGCAGATATCGGTGGTGTTGAACTGCGTATCGATCACCGCTCCGTCGCCAACATGGCAGCCCGCGCTCAGATAGCCGCGAATAAGCGGCGGCATCTGCCGCAGCGCCCGCCGCCGGTCGGGCAAAACGCCGCCAAGCCGCCGCATGGAGATATATTGCCCGTGTCGCGCCCGCGGGCGCAATGTTTCAGGCGCCAGGCAATGGGCATCGAGAAAGGCCAGTGCCTCGGCGACCGCATCGGGATCGGTGCCGGGAAAACTCGCACAGCCGAACATCAACCGTATGTCGTAGTTGGCGATATAGTTGCCCAACCCGCGCCACAACATGTCGAGGATCGCCCGGTTGCGATATTCGGGATGCACGCAGGAGCGGCCAAGCTCGACGATTTCGCCGGGAATCTGTTTAAGATTGCACAGATCGAATTCGGATTCGGTGTAAAATTCCTGATTCCCGGGCAAACGCGACCGCCGCGTCAGCCGGTACGTACCGACAACCCCCGGCGTCCGGTCACTGCGCGCGCAATGGTCAATGACAAGCAGGTGATCGCATAGCGAATCGAAAAGATCGCAATCACGCGCCATTGCCGCTGTCTCGGGCGCGGGCCGCGCCCCCATTTCTTCATAGAAAACCTGATATCGCAGGCGCTGCGCCGCCTGCACTTCCGCCTTGTGCCGCGCGAGGCGAACCTCGAAACGCTGTGGCGGCATCCGACTGACCATAAGCTTTCCGCCTGATTTTCGTCTGTTGGTTGGTAAGACGATGGCAAACTTAGGGGGTGCAGATGAGCTTTCCGCGACAAAGGGATGACAGAAAGGTGACCAAAATGCCCCGCGCAGCGCGGCTATTTCCTTGCTAATCCGCGGCCATATCAACCACTGATCAGTTCCGGCGCAGCGGGATCGCCAACATCGCGCAATGCGCCCTTGGCAATATCGAAATGCCAGCCATGCAGGGCCAGCGTGCCTTTTTCCACCCGCTCGGCAATCCAGGGAAAGCTTCGCAAATTCTCAACCGACTGACGTACAGTCGCAAATTCCAGTTGCCGTTCGGCTTCTTCCTGCGGCAGATCCGGATATTCCGACAGCATCCGGTCGCGCACAGCGGCCACAGAAGACAGCCAGGGTCCGATGAAATCGCTGCTCGTGCGATCCTTGTCGGCACCTGCCAACAGCGCCGCCACGCCGCCGCAATAACCATGGCCCAGCACGATGACATGCTCGACCCCCAGGTTTGTGACGCCGAATTCAAGCGCCGCACTGGTACCGTGACAGGCGGTATCGGGCTGAAATGGCGGCACCAGGCTCGCCACATTGCGTACCAGAAAAATCTCGCCGGGTTCCGCGCCGAAGATAATGGTCGGATCGACCCGGCTGTCCGAGCAGGCAATCATCAGAATTTTGGGCGACTGCCCTTCGCTCACCAGACGCTGATAATGCGGCTGTTGTTCAGGAAATTTATCCGCACGGTAGGCACGCGCGCGCGCGATGAGCTGTTCCAGTGTCTGCATGGGCGCAAATCAACCTTTCAATAATCTGAATGTCAGTTGCTTACGGACGAGCCGCCAGGACACCAACCCACATATAGCAGGGTCATTATGCCAGGCGTCATCGTCACTATCGGCACACCCTGTCAACGGCGATGCCTGGTGCCCCCGGTCCGACTCGAACGGACACTCTCTTGCGAGAACCAGATTTTGAGTCTGGCGTGTCTACCAATTCCACCACAGGGGCATTGCATCGACGGTATGCCGCAGGGGCACACCACTTTGCTGTGTATAGGCAGAGCCGGCATCATAGGCAAGCCGCCACTGCCGTCAATCGGACAATTTACCACCTGAAATCGCACATCCCGCGCGACAAGACGGCCACGCCCGATTTTGCAGCTCAACGCGCAAATGGACAGCCGCCGCGCGCGCTGCTACCAGTGCGCCATGTTACGCGCGAGCTATGACTGGACAATGCAGATGGCAAACCGCCCCGGCGCCATGTGGGCGATCGCGGTCATTGCATTTGTCGAAAGCTCATTTTTCCCCATACCGCCCGATGTGATGCTGATCCCGATGGTGCTCGCCGCGCCAACCCGCGCCTGGCGCATCGCGGCAGTTTGCACCATCGCCTCGGTCCTGGGCGGGGTCGCGGGTTACGGGATCGGCTATTTCCTCTATGAATCGGTAGCCGCGCCGATCATCGGATTTTACGGCTATCAGGACAAGTTTTCGCAATTTGCGGGCTATTACAATGCCTATGGCCCATGGATCGTGTTCGGCGCGGGGCTCACCCCCTTCCCCTATAAGGTGATCACCATCGCCAGCGGCATCACCCAGCTTGAACCGATGACCTTTCTGCTGGCTTCCCTCCTGTCACGCGGCCTGCGGTTTTTCATCGTGGCGGCCCTGTTGTGGAAATTCGGCGCCCCGATCCGGCGTTTCATCGACAAATATCTGGGCCTGTTGACACTCCTGCTCTTTGTCTTGCTGTTCGGTGGCTTCCTGATCTTCCGGCTGTTGTTTTAGATAAAACACCGGCGGCAACAGGCTTTACGGCGCAACAACACTCCTTAATACTTCTCCGTGTAATAAATGCGTCACAGCAGGTTTGACCCGTTCATGCCAGGACAGGTTTTTTGCGCGGAGGCCATAGGGGGCGAGACAATGCCGCAAGCGGCAACGGAAAAGGCGGAAATCGAGCGGCAACAGGTCGCCTTTCTGTCGCGCATGACGAATGTGAATGCGGGAGCAACAATCGCGATTGCATTGTTCAGCGCGATTCTACTTTGGCAATTCGTGCCCCAGATCGGGTGGCTTTGCGTGTGGCTGGCCTACAGCCTTTTGCTTTCTTCGATGCTGTTCTTGCGGCAAAGGCGCATCGAGGGCAGCGGCGTGGGCTCGCCAAACCCAGGCCGGCGCGCACTTAATCATGCATTTTTCTGGGCGCTCAGTGCGGGGATCGGCTGGGGCAGTCTTGCCCTGTTCATGCCAAGCCTCAACCCGACCCAGCAACTGGCGGTGACCATCGTCATTTGCGCGATGGCCAGCGGCGCGGCGTCGACGCTTGGCCCGATTCCCCGGGTCGCGGCGGCATTCATTATCACAACCCTTGCCCCCATCATCATCTTCTTCTTGCTGCAGGGCGGTGTCACATTTTTCGCGCTGGCCGGGATGGGAGCTGTATTTGCGCTGACCCTGCTGGGGGTGACGCGGGTCATCTATGGCATCTTTATTGAGTCGGTATTCAACCGGCGACAGAATGCGGCCCTCCTGCATCAGATCAAGCGCGAACGCGAACAGGCCGCCGCCGATCTCTCGCAAAGCGAGGCGCGATTCCGCGATCTTGTGGAAAATGTCGGCGATATGATCCAGAGCGTCGACGCGGAAGGCCGTTATGACTTTGTCAATAAAGCCTGGCTCGAGATGATGGGCTACGGCCCTGAGGATATCGTGAATCTCAGCTTTGTTGATACCATCCACCCCGATGAGCACGCCCATTGCCGCGCGATTTTCGAGCGGCTCGCGCAACATGAACAGGTCGGACCGGTACACACGACATTCCTCACCAAGGACGGCCGTTCCATTCCTGTGGAAGGCAGCGTCAGCGCCCTGTTCGAGGGTGAAAAACTCGCCGGCACGCGGGGTATTTTCCGGGACGTCACCCTGCGCCGGCAATCCGATCAGCGCGCGGCGCGCAATCGCGCGGCCCTGCAGGAGGCGGTGGCGCGCGCAACCGTTGATCTTGCAACAGCCAATGAAGATCTCCAGCGCGAAATCGCCGAACGCCGCCAGGCCGAAATCGTCGCCCGCGAAAGTCAGGCGCAGCTGCGGCTGATCCTCGATTCGACGGCTGAGGGGATTTACGGGGTCGATCGGGACGGGCGGTGCGTGTTCGCCAATCTCGCCTGTGCACAGCTGCTTGGTTTCGATGATGCGGTGGAATTACTGGGCGCGGATATGCACGCGATTGCCCATGGCGCGCGCCACGGGCGCGGCATGAATGATCACCGTGAGGAGCCGGACTGCAAAATCTGCGCCGTGCATCTGTCCGGTTCGGCAACCAGGTCGTCCGACGACGAATTTTTCACCCGCGAAGATGGCAGTGAATTCGTCGTGGAATATCTTGCCAACCCGATATTGGGCAATGGCAAGGTCGACGGCGCGGTGGTGACATTCTTCGATGCGACACGGCGACATGCGGTCGAGGAGCAGCTTCGTCAGTCGCAGAAAATGCAGGCCATCGGGCAATTGACCGGCGGCATTGCCCATGATTTCAACAATCTGCTGTCGGTCATCACCGGCAATATCGACTTGCTGACAAGCTGCCTCAACGATATCCCGTCTTTGTCGGCAAAGACCCGTGACGAAATTGAACGCCGCGCGATGGCGGCGGGCCGCGCCGCCGATCGCGGCGCCGAGCTGACCGCACGCCTGCTCAGCTTTTCACGCCGCGAGGCACATCGTCCGGCAATCCTCGACGTGACCGAACCGATCGCCCACATCGCCGATATTCTGCGCCATACGATCGGGTCGGAAATTCAGTTGGAGATGCAAATCGAGGATGCGCCATGGCCGGTCTTCGCCGATGCCACCGATTTTGAAAATGTGCTGCTCAATCTGGCGATCAATGCGCGCGACGCCATGCCGCATGGCGGCAATCTGACCCTGAAACTGGATAATTACAATTTAGCGGTCCCATTTGTCGGCAGTCGTGTCTGGGTTCCGCCCGGCAACTATCTGCGCATCAGCCTGAGCGATACGGGCATCGGCATGTCCAAGGACGTGTTGCAGCGCGTATTCGAACCGTTTTTCACGACCAAGGAAGCGGGCAAGGGCACCGGCCTTGGCATGGCCATGGTGTTCGGCTTCGTCGAACAATCAAAAGGCTATATCGGCATTGAAAGCGAGGTTGGGAAAGGGACCGAGATTACCATCTATCTGCCTGCCGTTACCGAACAGTCGCAACACGTCGCGGCCGGACAATATCGGACGGCGGCAATGGATCCCGGATCAGGCAAGGTAATATCGAACCGCGCATCCTGACTGGACGCCGCATCCGACGCACCCACCGCTGCCGGAGAACCCTGTTCCGCATGGTCCAACCAGCCTATAGTCCCCATCGATCAGCCGCCCTGCGGACATGAAAAATTACGAGGGAAAGTTTGCGGACCAAGCCCATCGCCCATATCCCGAGCCCGCGCACCGGGTTGTGGATGGCCGTCGCTGTAAGCTGCGCGGTGCTGCTTGGCGCCTATGGCTTTGAGTATATCGGCGGACTGCGCCCCTGCACGCTTTGCTATTATCAGCGCCTGCCTTATGCGCTTGCCATTATTCTGGGTTTTGCAGCATTTTTGCGGCCCGCCCTGAACCGCCCCGGGCTTGCGGCGCTGACGCTCACCTTTGTGGTGAGTGCGGGGCTTGGCGCCTATCACGCGGGGGTCGAACAGAAATGGTGGCCAGGGCCACAAGGATGCAGCGCTGGCGGCAACAAGGCGCAAAGCGTCGATGCGCTGCTTGCCGAACTGCTCGCAACCCCGGTGGTGATGTGCGACGAAATCCCCTGGTCCCTGTTCGGCCTGTCGCTTGCGGGCTATAATATGCTGATCTCGGCAGCGCTTGCGGTTTTCACAGCCGCGATCTGGTACAGCACACAGCAAGGCAGACAGCAATGAGCGACCCGGCAGACACCCATCGCCCCGACCTCCCCGGCGAGGATCTTGTGCGCCGCACCGCGCGGATGATCCGGGTCGACCATGCCGGCGAGCTGGCCGCCCATCGTATTTATCGCGGACAGCTTGCGGTGCTGGAAGCGCGCGGCGACCATGAAACCGCCGCGCTGATCCGCGAGATGGCGGATCATGAAACCGCGCATCTGGACAGATTCGACGAGCTTGTCGTTGCGCGCAATGTCCGTCCGACCGCCCTGCGCCCGCTATGGGATGTGGCGGGCTTCGGGCTTGGCGTTGCATCCGCATTGTTGGGAAAGAATGCGGCGATGGCCTGCACCGCGGCGGTGGAGGAGGTGATCGACGCGCATTACGGCGCGCAGGAAAAAGCGCTCGGTACGGATGACCCGGAACTGTCAGCGGTCATTTCTGAATTCCGCACCGAAGAATGCGCGCATCGCGATATTGCGCTTGCCAATGGGGCGGAAACTGCCCCCGCCTTTGGCCCGCTCAGCGCTGCGATCAAGACCGGCTGCCGGATCGCAATCAAATTGTCGGAACGTTTCTGACACCCTGCGCGGGCGCGGATCTATTCCTTGGCCAGCCGGTCGATCAACTGCCCCAGCATTTCGGCCTGTTGCGCGAATTCATCGCGGTTATCATAGCGCGCGCCATGCACAAGATGGGTGACGCCCGCCGCGCGATAATCCCGCGCCAGCGCCAATGCGGCGGCGGGCGCATGCAGGGGCAAGCCGGCAAGCGCGACGATATCGGGTGCCGCACGGCCAAGCGCATCCGCCCGCGCCCGAAGTGCGGCGATATGGGGGGCAAGCTTTTCGGGCGGCTGCCGCATGGGAAACCAGCCATCCCCGTAACGCAGGCACCGCTCAAGCGCATGCGGCGGGCGACCGCCTATATAAATCGGCGGACGCGGCGGGCGCGGGGTTTAAAAAAGGATCGGCTGGATGGCGGCGGCGACCGCCTACATAAATCGGCGGACGCGGCGGGCGCGGTTTGAACAGAAATGGCTGACCATTGGCGGTTACTTCATCATCCGCGAAACAGCGATGCAGAAATTCCAGCATCGCATCGCTATCTTTGCCACGGCTGCGGCGATCGCGCCCCAGCGCCCGGAATTCCGCCGCCATCCAGCCGATCCCCACCCCCAGCAGCAACCGGTTATCCGATAGCTCCTGAAGCGTGGCGATTGCCTTGGCAGTGGGCAGACCCGGCCGGTAAGGCAGCACCAGCACCCCGGTGCCAAGCGCGATCCGCTGCGTCACACCGGCCAGATAGGCAAGGCTTGTCAGCGGGTCGAGATAGCGCCCGCCCGAACCTTCCGCATCGTCAGGCGGGATCGCGATATGATCGGCGACCCAAAGCGAGGCAAGCCCCGCTTCCTCCGCCAGCTCCGCCGCCGCGCGCAACAGCGGCCGGGTCGATTGCGGCCCCATCACGCGCAAGGTGGTGCCAAGCTTCATTGTTCCGGCCCGCGCGGGTCAGCGTTGATGATAGATCGGGCTGCGCTTTTCGGCACGCGCCGCCACCGCCTCGCGCTGATCCTCCGAATTCCAGCACAGGGCGATCCGCTGTTTGATTTTTTCCGAATCGACCTGTTCGCGCGCGATCTCGTTGAGCGACTGCTTCATGGTCTGCACCGACAGGGGCGCAAGCCCCGTTATATCGGCAACAAGCGCATCGGTCCGGGCCGCAAGCTCTGTGCGCGGGACAAGATAATCGAGAAACCCGATGGCCGACAGGGCGGCATCATCGAAAGTCTCGACCGTCAGCAGAATGCGCTTTGCAGGGCCAAGCCCGACCCGACTGACAAACCGGCGCAGCCCCTTTTCAGGATAATGGATGCCCAGCTTTGCCGGCGGCACGAACATCCGCATCCCCTCGACCCCGATCCGGAAATCGCAGCACAGGCTGATTTCCGCACCGCCCCCGTAAACACTGCCATTGAAGGCGCAGATGGTGGGCAGGCGGAAATTCTCCAGCGTATCGGTCAGATCCTCGAACGGATTGCCCTTGAATTTGCGATCCTCAAGCTCGTTGAGGAATGCGCCCGAACAGAAACTCTTCTCCCCCGCTCCGGTCAGGACGACCACCCTGAGATCGGGGTCCTTTTCAAGGGTCTGCAATGTCTCGGTCAGCCCGACCATATCCCCCTGGGAAAGGGAATTGTGCCGCTCGGGGCGGTTGAGCGTGATCGTCGCGCGCGCACCGGTGATCGCCACCTGCAACCCCTCGGGCCATTCCTGCGCTCCTGACTGTACTGTTTCACTCATCGGTTCGGTATTCCTGTCTCTTGCCGCGCATGACCCCCGCCGGCAGGCATTCGGGCGGACGCGATAGTGTCGGTTCGCGCCATTATGTCATAACCTGCCGCAATCGGACCATCGCTTGCACCGGTTGAAGGAATGATGCGGCGGAAATTGCGGCAAAAAACACGCCGCCTTGGCATGGGGATCGCAACCTTGCTGGGTCGGCCACAGGGATTTTTCATCCCCTACCGTTATGCCGCGCATGTGCGGCAGGCGGAAGCATCGCGCCCGGATTCGGAAATCGCGCGCCGATTTGCCGCAAAGGAGCCGGCCTTTGCCGCATGGCTTGCCGCGCTTGCCCCCTTCGCCGCGGAGTTTGCCCGCATCGGCACCGCCCCGCCGCCGGCCCCGCGCTGGGAGCAGGACTGGTTTCCCCGTCTTGACGGGGCGATGGCCTGGGCGATGGTGGCAATACACAAACCCGCACAGATTATCGAAATCGGTTCGGGCCATTCGACACGTTTCCTCGCCCATGCGGCGGCCCGCCATTCCCCGGCGACCGAGATCACCACCATCGACCCGGCGCCGCGCGCAAAGCTTGCCGGCCTGCCGATCACCCGGCTGACGATGCGCTTGCAAGATGCCCTGCGGGAGAAAACCGCCCCCCTGTTCGAGGAACTCGGGCCAGGCGATATCCTGTTTATCGATTCAAGCCATATCCTGATGCCGGGCACCGATGTCGATCTGCTGCTGAACCAGATCGTGCCGGTTCTGGCGGAAGGGGTCCTTGTGCATGTCCACGATATTTTCCTGCCCGACCCCTATCCCGCCGCCTGGCACTGGCGCGGCTATAACGAGCAGCAGGCACTTGCCCCGCTGATCCTGTGCGGCGCGTTCGATCCGCTTTTCTCAAGCCATTATGTGCAAAGCCGCATGGGCGCGGCGCTGGCGCAAAGCGCTGCTTGCACCCTCCCGCTGCCCGCCGGTGCTTATGAAACAAGCCTCTGG
>OBJS01000062.1_pt1 | contig 62862 bp, 64 predicted proteins | sample 1519851 | NCBI WGS metagenome assembly OBJS01 (sample SAMN03019806, study PRJEB22545) | beach sand metagenome | biome: beach; feature: sea beach; material: beach sand | place: USA: Municipal Pensacola Beach, FL | collected 2010-10-20 | depth 25-47 cm m
CACCGCTCAGCTCGTCATGGAGGCCACGTTCGACGAGTCTTCCCAGCACCGGGGCATGAGGCGTGTCTTCGACCGCGAAGTCCGCAAGCGCGCGATCAGGTCCGCCGGCCATGGCGCGGTGCATGGTCTTGATGATGTCGCCCCGGATGGAAAGCTCGCGCAACGTCTGTTGGGCGCCGGGCTTCAGCGACCACACGGCGGGGGCGAGCCTGTCGGCGAGGCCGAGCCGTTCCAGCGTCTGCGCGCGGCCGATCAGCAATTTGCGTAGTTCCGGATCGCGCGGCTCCGGCGACCCCGGACGCAGATCGGCAACGCCGGCGCCGTCATCGGCAAGCCCTTGCAGCGCGTGGTCGAGACCGGTCCAGCGCTCGGCGGTTACTTCCGTCTGGAGCCCGGCTGCGATCTCCCGCTCGGTGCGTGGGCCGAGCTCCAATTCGACCAGTTGCTCGGCACGGTCACGGAGACCTCGGCTTATATAGTCACGCGAGATGACGAGGTCTTTCCTATCGTCGGCGCGGCCACGCACCAGCACATGGACATGGGGATTGTCGGTGTTCCAGTGATCGACGCCGATCCAGTCGAGCTTGGTGCCGAGATCGCGCTCAGCCTCGTTCATCAGGTCGCGCGTGAAGGCGCGCAGGTCTTCGAGGCGGTCGGCGTCTTCGGGTGAGACGATGAAGCGGAAATGATGCCTGTCCTCTTCGCATCGCCCGGCGAAGGCACGATCATCGACGCTGTCCGCCTCGGCGCTGAACATGCCCGCGTCGCGACCGTCGCGGGTCACGCCCTCGCGCTTGAGATAGGCGATATGCTTGGTGAGCGGCGCGGAACGAAAGCGGGCTCCGCGATGGCGGACAATCCGCGCCTTGACGACGACGCGCCGCTGGGTGCGCGCGAGCCCCCGTGCCGCACCGGCGAACCGGCCTCGACCGAATTGCGAGCCGCGACCGCGTCCCTTCGAGCCGCCCGGCTTGTATCCGGTGTGTCCGACCTTGCGGGCAGCGCCCATGACCTGACCGACGAAGCTTTGCGCCTTGCGGGCGCTTGTCCCCTTGTTGCGGATGCGGCCGGGCCGGATGCGCATGTCATTGTCTCGGTCGCTCATGACAAAATGCCCGCTAGAAAGCACGCGGCACGGTGAAACCCGCATGAAAACAAGGGATTGGACCGTGGGGCGGCACTGTGCCCATGACCGCAGCGGGCGAAATACCCAACAACAACAACGACATAGCGCGCATCGGTGCCGCGCCTTTTATCTCGCCCTCCCGTTGTTGTTGCGCCGTCCGTCCCCGTCCTTCCTCCCGGAAGCACGCCATCGCACGACGGACTGCGCGAGAGTGCGATCAGCGAGATCATCGCTGATCCCCGGTTCCATGTGGCGGGAATAGGCTGTCCGAAGCCCCGGATGTGTGCGGAGGATAAGCATCGGCGCCGTTGCCTGGGTGCGTTTCGTCAGCAGCCGATTGTCGATCAGTATGCGCGGCGAAGAGCGGCGCGGCGCGCCAATCCACGGTCAGAATTGTGCTCTGCTCTCGCCGTTCTGCTGCAACCGACGCGCTGAGGAGCGGCATCAGCGCCGCCACATAATCGCGGGTTTCTCGGGGCAACGGTCGGCCTGTAGCTAGATGCTCGGCATAGCGTGTCGGTCCCGCATTGTAGGCGGCGAGAAAGCCCGGCGATCCGAAGCGGTCATGCAGTTCACGCAGATAAGCGGCGCCGGCGAGAATGTTGTCGCGAGGATCGAACGGATCGCGTCCCAGACGGTAACGCGCGCGAAGCTCATCCCAGGTGTCGGGCATGATCTGCATCAGCCCCATCGCGCCTTTCGCACTTTCCACACGCGCAGCCCCAGCGCTTTCCGCGCGCATGACGGCGAGGATCCAATGCGCCGGGATGCCGAATCGCTGCGCAGCTTCCGCGATATAGGTTGCATAGGAACCGCCGCTTTGCGCTGCCCTTGGGGGCGCGGTCTCTGCAAAAGCGGCGTCAGAAATGATGACACCCGAGAGCAGACCGCAGAGGGCGATTTTCGCAAACAACGCGCAGCGCCGAGACGGTCTAGCCGCGCTCATCACGTTTCTCGGGGCGCTTTGCAGGGCGGTTCCAATGGAGCGCCCAATGTCCGTCTTCAGCGTCCGTCTTGAAGAGATTAGCGCGGATCGGAAAAGCGAAAGTCGGGTCGTCGATCTGCAAAGAGATGTATTGACCGGCCTTCTCGCCGGTGCGTTTCCAGCCGGCGCCGATCTCTGGCCCATCGTCATCGCCGTGATGGACGCGATAGTCGGGCGCGTTTTCGCTGTCTGACGGCGTTGCCCGGACGAGCGTGAGTTCTCGGTAGAGAATGAGCGTGTGCACGCGTCCGGAGAAGCCGGTTTCTGTGCGGGTGAATTGACCGATCTGAGCCATGGGAGAGTTCCTTTCATTTTCGGTCGGAAGAGCTTGGAGGGACGTCGGCGTGCGGATCGGCGCGCCAGACATAGCGGCCGTCGCCGTCTTCATCGGTGAGGATCGGGACGGCGCGTCCGATCACGGCGTCCGCCGGGAGCACGCCGAAATAGCGACCGTCGAGACTGTCGGGATGGCTGGGATTCAGGAGGAAGAGTTCTGTCTCGGCGACGATATGGCAGCTCTGCCAAACAGGCAGGTCGCGTCCGAAGCGGTCGGTCGGCTGGGCCTGCGCCAAGGTGATGTCGTCGACCGTGACGACGGCGCCGTCACGACAAATGCTCTGGCCGGGAAGCGCAGCGATGTGCTTGAGGAGCGGCACGCCCTCGGGCAGATAGCCGCGCTCGTCGAGATAGATCGCAAGTGATTTCGGCGGATCAACAACGACCAGATCGCCGACGACAAGATCGTCGTCCGATGCGACGGCGTAGAGTCCGATCGGCGCGCTCGCGGATGCGTTCCAGATCAGCTTTGGGCTCACATGAACGAAGGCCAGTCCGCCGATCGCGAGCACGGAGAAATAGGTCGTCATGACGTAACCGAACCGGGTCATGACGCGCTCCCCGCCGATGTGGCGCGCTGTGTCTTTAGAGCGGGCGGACAAGTTTGGCGCAGGAGCCAGGCGCGATGCTGAGCGGCTGTGTAGACGCGCGGCTCCAAGCCTGCAGACAGCCTGTTGTGAACGTGGCGCCAATAGTCCGGCGCCGCGTCAGCCGGGTCGATGTCGAGCGCTTCGATCACATCGACGATCTGAAGAACCCGTTCGACCTTGGGCCAGCCCGACAGACGCAGCAGGCTATCGCCGCCGGGCGTGACACTCGGCACGATCGCATAGGGTTCACCCGGTCGGGGCGTGCGCAGGATGTCGATCCGGCTTTGCGCGGTACCGAAGTCATTCGCCTGCCAGCGGACGAAAGCGAAGATGGCGCCGGGATCGAAAGCGACGGTGCTGCGACTGCGGCTCTGAATCGTTGTTCGCACGATCCGGCCGAAGCGAATCCAGTGCTCGATCTGGTTCTCGATCCAGACGAGCTCGACAGTGGCGCCGCCGCTCATGAGCGGGCCTTCCGTGCATAGGCGGGTGAGATCGCGGCATGCCGCTTGGCGGGCAACACCTCGTCGCCCGTGTCATCCGAGGTCGAATTCTTCTCCCCGCGGCTGACCCAGGCCTGCAGATCCTCGATCGCGTAGACGACACGCCCGCCGATCTTCGAGTAGCGCGGCCCAGTGCCGTAGGTGCGATGTTTTTCGAGCGTTCGGCCCGACAGGCCAAGAAGACGAGCCGCTTCGGGCGTTCTCAGATAGCGCGGGGGAAGTCCGGCATTTGGATCGGGCATGGGTCGCGTCTCCGGTTAGGTCCTCCCGCTGCGGGATGCGCGGGACTGTCGGAGACGAGAAAAGCGGAGAAACGCGGCCGGGAGGGATGACGATCAGCCCGCGGCGAAAACGTCACCCCTGGAGTATGTCCAAATAATGCAGAAAAATTGCCCGTGGAACTGCTCGACTTCGTGCTGCTATTTTGGGAGGCGGACGAGATTGTGGACGTTTGAATGAAGGGAGAGAGCCTTTTGAAGGAAGGGCAGCATCGAATTGGCCCTACGAAAATCGAGAGCTACAGTGCACGTTTGATCGAACCTTATCGACCTCCCAGTAAAGGCGGAAACACGCGTGCATGGCACCGTCACGCCTTCCAAGTCGACGGACACTGGTATAGTTTTATCGCTCTTGGTGCGAAAAAATGGATCTATGCGACAGACGACGTCGAGTTTGTTTGGTCTTGGGACGACAGCGGAAAATATCGCAATGTCGATCCAGATACGATCCGCACGATGAGTAAGAACGGCGAGCCCGTTGTGCGAGGTGAACGCGGATCGAAGAAATGGAGAACAGCGCCTGCTCGCATGCCTGCATCCCGGAGAGAACAACGTGATTAATAGTCCGGCATTCCACTCTCAGCGGGTTGGGTCTCTAAGCAGATCCCTGTAACCCCGATCAATCATCGTCCGGCCGTAGGCGGCGAGACGCGCAATTTGCGCCTTGAGCGAACTTGTCTTCCATGGTTCGGCGGCGACGCGATCGGCGCCAAAGAAAACAGTAGCGACGGCGCGATAGCTGGCGCCACTCTGGCGTCCGTCGATTGTCCGCAAAGCGCGTTTCAGGCGTTCACGTCGCTGTCGTGTGATCGGCGGATCGGCATTGCCATTGATAAGTTGGCGATACAGCCGATCGGCAGCTGCTAGGCGAATGGGCCAGTCTCCATCGAGCGGGAGCAGGAGGCCAACGGGTCGATCTCCGACCTGCTCCCCGACAAGATTGACTTCTTCCTTCAGCCGAACCCATGACAGTCCTTCAGCGTCAATCTTGCGGTCCGCAATGCTTTCGGGGGGTATGGATGCGGTCAAGCCGATGTCCGGCAGAACGGCGATGAGTTGGACCACCGCAGGCGCTGCGGATGGGAGCCAGTAGATTGGTGCGTTGAGCGCATTGAGTTTTGGATCTGCAAGGAAATCGCAACCCCCAGTCGGCTGGAGCGCTGCCGCCCTCCCGCATCAGGCTATAGGCCTTGCGATAGTGCAGGTTTCGTCGAAGGCATTCCCAGGCGAGTCCGGAGATGCCGAGATCATCGAAATGATCGTATTGGTGATCGTCGCGCCAGTCGGTTGGCATGGCGAACTCCTCCCAATCACGCGCCGAAATGTGGAGCGGCGTCAGTTGGTTGGGATGTTTGGCTGTAAATCGGAAGTTGCATAGTATGGCCGCAGGCATCGTGTGATGCGCGCCATGCATCGGTATATGTTTAGCCAGTCGGAAGTCCGTTCTTGAGAAGGTCGCGGTAGCCCTGCTCGGTCATCCAGCGTGCACGGGACAGGTGGCTGTCATGAACCTGACGAGCACGTTCCGGCTCTGCCTTCGCATCGATACCGAGTAGAATCGACGACACCTCTTCCAGCGATGCCCCTGCGTCATTCGCGTCGAGAAGCCGCATGTAAAGCTTGATGTGATCACGGTCATAGACGGTCAGCGCCGCTTCATTCGGCGGGGCATCGGCGATCGTGAGCTGGGTGGCTGGCATCTGTGTCCTTGCGGGGCTGGCGCTCGCTATTAATGAACTGGAAACCATGAAGCGCGCAAGCGCCGGCCGGTTGAAATCTGCGAAGCCGACCGCGACGGAACTGACGAGTCGGCTCAGGTTCCGCGTATTATAATACGTCGCATTAAAATACGCGATCCGCAACTTTCTAGCGGATGGATATCCGTGACGTTTTTGGTAAGAATCTCAAGCACTACCGGCTCAAATCAGGCATCAGTCAGGAAGCGCTTGCGGCGAAAATGGGTGTTGATCGCGCCCATGTGAGCGCGATGGAACGCGGTCAGCAGAATGTGACCATCATCACTCTTTGGCACGCCGCGCTCACGCTTGATGTAAAGCCAATGGCGCTTCTGGATGACGAACGGGAAGAGGACTGAAGTATCGTTCTTGCTGTCCCAAAGGTTGATGAGGGGAACGATACAATGAGCACACATCCACGGTCCGGGTTGGTTCCCGGTAGTATGTTGCCAGGTTATGAGGGCCGGGAAATAGCCGCCAGTCTTTCTGAGCGCCCGCTGCCGCCCCATGATGTGTTCAGCTATCCGCTCGTTGAAACGTGGCGCGACCGTATCTGGCGCATGCTTGGCGATTTCATCACCGAAGAGGTGAAGGCTGAATTTGTCCGCGATCCGCCCGAGTACGTTGTGTCCGATGATCTTTCCTGGCTGGACAACCTGATCAACGATGTCACGGGCGAGATCACCGACATCAAGACGCTTACTGCCGATCGGTTGCGGGAGGAGTACCGGGCTTTTCGGGCGGGCCATGCCACGAGAACAAATGACTTGGCTCAATTCTATCGCGATGGATTGAAGATCTTGAACGCCGCCGAAGTCGAGGATCGTGCCCGATCGATCTTTTTGAACGGTCAGTTCAAATACGTAACAGAACAGCGCCTTCAAGACGCCATTGATGAAATCGATGCACGCAATCCTGCCGGAGGTCGCGAGGGGCGATTGTATTACTGTGCCCGAGAGGAAGAGCTATTCAGCAGAGCCGGCGGCGCCGGGCACTATCTAACCTATGGCAGCGAGTATCTGTATTGCCTAGGCATCCGCGTAGCGAGTTCCTGGGAAACCAAGAAGGTTCTGACAGGGATCGGTAGTCCGACAATGTTCGTATGCGATATACCAATGGTCATGATCCGATCAGCCACACTTGAAGAGTTCGGGGGCTCTATCCTTGAGTACCTCTTTTGCGAGCTGGTGGATGAGCTGGAAGCACACGCACTAAGTCTCGGCGCTGGTTCGGCGTTGAGTTTGACAGAGAATCTTCCGGCCGAATGCATTGTCGGACATTATCATCCGGCAACGATATACGATCCGCTTCGGTTTGCTTAACGCGGCTTGAGTGTAGAAGCTGGGCAGCCCCGCCCGGTCTTGCCGGGCGGGGCTGTCGGAGGCGTCAGTCGCCGTTCTGGCGACGTGACCGAGACCAGATGAGGCTGTAGCTGTCTTCGCCTTCGATGACAGTGTCGTCAAAGAGGTTGGCGTAGATCGGAGCGGTGAAGCTCGGATCGTCGAGCTTGAGGCTCAGATAGTCGCGGCCCTCGTTCGAGCGCTTGGACCAGGCGGCGCCGATCTCGGCGCGGCCGACGAAGACGCGGTGGCTGGGGGCGTTGTCGTTCGCGCGATCCTCTTCCGGGATGATTCTTACATTCTTCGCCTGAACGCTGAGGGTGACGATCTCGCCGACGTACTCGTTGGCGGACTTCTTGAAGGTTCCGATGGTGGCCATGTCAGTTCTCCTTTTGGCTTTCGAGCCCGCGCCCGTCGCGGCCTCGATGGCGATCGACGAGGCCGGGACGACCGCCGACGCAGTCCGAAGGACCCGCAGCGCATGCGAAGGACGGCGGAGACGGAGTTTCTTGGTCCGCGAGGAATGGGCGTAGCCCAGGGGAAGAAAGTTCGGCTCCGCCGTTGCGGCCAAGGCGGTTGAGGCGTCAGCCGATCCCGGCCAGATCAGTCCATGAGAGGCCACGACGGGCGTGGGTGATGAGGCTCAGAAGAAGGTTGTCAGTGGCCAGCGATGACCGAGACTTACCGGCAATTTGCGTTAGGCGATGTGTCGTCGACACTGTTTCGGACGGAAAGATGATATCAGATCGGAGAGGATGGAACCACAACGCTCCGTCATTGTTGCTCTCGCTGGGAGCCTAATTGGGCCTTCCCTGTCAAAGCGCGAGAGTCGGTACGAAATGCGTCAGGCGCGACTCCGGTATGCGCTCGGATGCGCCTTGATCGCAGAGCGACACGTTAGATTGGCCTGAGCGACTCAGCCGTCTCGGGCCGCGTATCCAACATGATGCGAGTCGACGCGGCCGGACTGCGTCTCCGATCCTGCAAGGGATGCGATGCGCACCCATGCCGTCGCGCCGACGATGATCGCACCGATGCTCGCGAAGATGAGGGTCCACGCCTCGCCTGCGCCGCCGGTCTCAGAGAGCCCTTTGACCGCGTGAAAACCGGCGACCCCGGCCGGCAAGGCATAGAGCGCGCCGATAGCCAGGCGGATGGTCGGTGACCGGATCGTCGCGAACGCGACTTGCCCGAGGATAAGAGCGACGGCGCCGGCGAACAGGGCGACGGCGATTGCGCCGATCGGCCCTGCGCCGCTTTCAAACGCATAGTAGCCGACCGTGACGGCGACGAAGAACGGAAGCGCATAGACGGCCAGGCTGAATAACAGCCAGCAGAGAAAGCCGAGGCCGACAACGCTCAGCAATGCGGACAGAAACATGGGCGGTCTCCTTCATGGATGGAGCACCTCCACCAACCGCCACGGCGCTTTTCGAAGTATAGCGCAAAGCAGCGCACGCCGGAACCTTCCGGCGCGCGCATCAGATGATGCATCCTGTGCATCATACTGCCTGCACCGTATTTTTCTTCGGTCTGAAATCGAAGAGTGGGACGCCGAGTTTCTTGGCCTTGTCGGCGAGATTGTCGGTGATTCCGGAGCCCGGAAAGAGGATGAGGCCGATGGGCATCGCCTCAAGAAGCGCGTCGTTGCGCTTGAACGGCGCCGCCTTGCCGTGGCGCTTCCAGTCCGGCTTGAAGACGATTTGCTGGCATTTGCGGTTATCGGCCCAGCACGCGGCGATCTTCTCGGCGCCTTTGGGCGATCCGCCATGCAGGAGCACCATGTCGGCGTGCTTGGCCTTCACACGGTCCAGCGCATCCCAGATCGCCCGATGGTCGGTGACGTCCAGTCCGCCGGAGAACGCAACCCGTGGTCCGCTTGGCAGGAGGGGTTCGATCTCCGCGCGCCGCTTCGCCGAGAGATAGTCGCGGCTGTCGATCATGGCCGCTGTCAGCGTGCGGTGACTGATCCGTGATCCCGAGTGTGGACGCCAGGTCTGGCCGAGATGGGTCTCGAAGTGGTCGGCGGCGATATCGCGCATGAGCTCGTAAGCGTTGCGCCGCTCGATCAGCGTGGTTCCTTGCGCCGTCAGGGCTTCAAGTTCGACCGAGCGAATTTCCGACCCGTCCTGTTCGCGCTGCGAGCGTTTCTGGGCCTGCTCATTGTCGTCCAGGTCGCGGTCGACGCGGGCCGCTGTGCGATGAAACAGGTTGGTCACGGACCAGAGCAGGTCTTCGAGATCCGGTTCGAGACGCGTGTCTTCCAGCGTGGCGGCGAGCGCGTCGAAGATGTCGGCTATCGCACCCTGGAGGGCGTCGGCTTCGGGCAAGGGTCTCGGGTCGGGTTCGTCGGCGAAGGGCCGATAGCCATAGAGCTGCAATTCTTCGAGTACGGCCGCGGTTGCGGAGCTGGCCATTGGTTCGGTGGTCTCGGCGGTCATGGGATCGTCTCCTGTTCGGCGTGGGCCGCGCCTCTCGCGGCCTTCCCGAGCGACGGAAAAGCGGGAGCTGGCCGGGACTGCACCGCCGGTCACGGCGGCCGGAGCAAAAAGTGGAGGACGGCGGAGGCGGCGCTCTTTTGTTTCGCGATGCAAAGCCGGGCCTTTACGCCCGGCGGCGGAAAAGAGTGTCGCCGCAGCCGTTGCCGGCCCGGTCAGTCTCCGCTCCGTCTCGCTCCTCTCGGAAGGCCGAAGGCGAGGCTCTCGAATTAGGAGGTGATCTGACGATGGCGACCAGACCAGTGACGGGCCTGCTCAGCCGCTCAGTGTTCGTCGGAAAGCAACCGCGATAGATCGGGCTCGGTCAGTTGCTGACCCAGATGCGTCCTTAGGTCGTCCCGTCCGAGCTTGCGGAGGTCTTCGTTGAAGTCGCCGCCAAGAGAAATAAGCCGGATCGTCTCGATACCGACGGCTCCTGCGCGTTCGATCAGATTGGCGGTGGCCATGTCGCCTGCTTCGTCGGCGTCGGCGGCGATGTAGAGACGCTGAAGCCCGGTCGGCAGGATCAGCGCGGCGAGATGATTGGCCGACAAGGCGGATATGACGGGCATGTTGGGCAACGCCATGCGCACGGAGAGCGTGCTTTCCAGCCCTTCGCCAGCAGCGAGGATGTCGCTCGCAGTTCCGATCCGCACGCCATGGCCGAGCAGGTTCCCCATCGCCTTGCGTGATGGATCGAGGGGCGCCTTGCGAGCCGTCGCCGGATCGAGCCATGTGCGGTGAACGCCGGTGAGATTGCCGTTCACGTCCGTGACCTTGGCGAGCAATGCAGGCCAGGTCTCCGGCGGGGTGTCTTTGGGCTGACCTTCTCGCCAATAGTAGCAGCACGGATGAAATCGCAGCGCTGGCGCATCGCCAAGCCCGGAAAGACCGCGCCCATGCAGATAGCGCTCGGCAAGCGTTCTACCGACAGGTCTTCCCATGGCGAAGAGGCGCCGTGCGGCCTCCGGCGATCCGGTGGGTGCGACCACTCGTTCGCGAGTTGGCGGTTCAGGTCGTGGGAGGCTCAGGAAGATCCTCGCCTCATCAAGCGTCTCGCCGAAGGTGCGAAGTTGCCGGGCGCCTGCAATGAGATCTAGCAGGTCACCATGTTCGCCTGTGGCGGCGTCTGTCCATTTGCCGGCAGCGCCAGGACCGTGGGTTGGTCCAGTGAGGCGAACGTAAAGACTGCGACCGGACGTGTTCTCGATGTCGCCGACGATCCAGTATCGGCCCTGCTTGCGGCCGTTCGAGAGGTAATGGCGGCAGACGGCCTCCGCCTCGCGGCCGAGCCGCTGCGCGATGTCGGATGCAGCGCTGTTCATTTGCGCCTCCATGCTGAGAGCAAAAAAGAAGGAGCCCGCCACAGTGGGCGGGCTCCAGGGGCGGCTGCGGGAGCCGTTGGGGGCTTGGCTCCCGGTCACTCGGCCGCAGTGGCGAAGGCGTTACCGGTGACAGGTTCATCATCGGTGATGACGGCGGAATCGCCCATGGCCGGTTCGCCGCCGTTATCCGCCGATTGCGCTTCGCTTTCAGGGAGAGCCGGCATGCGCAGGACTTCGGGCAACCAACCGGTTCCTTCGAGAAGCTCTTCGGCCGCCGCGACCATGTCCGGTTTCTTGAGGCCGGCGATGCGGTCTGATGCTTCCGCGCCCTTCGCCTCGCGCACGGCCTCCAGAATGCGGGCCTTGGTGACGCGAGCGAGATAGCTCTCGCCCGTCGGCGCCCAGCCCGCCGCCGCCATGTCGAGACCGAGCGTCGCCGCCAGCACATCGGCATGGGCGAGCGCCCGCGGACGGCGGTTGTACGGTTCCTGGACGGCGTTGACGGTCATGGCGACGCAATGCGCGAACAGCGCCTCGCGGCTATCGTTGTCGAACCCGACCAGCGCCTCCCACAGATCCTCAGGCGCTTTCGGCAGCGCCCCTAGCCAGCTCGTCGTGCGATCGTCGATGCTGAGCGCATAGGCCGTGTCGCCGAGACCCGGCGCCTGAGCGCCGAAACCGGCGCTGTGCGGCGTGATCTCGACGCAGCTATCCAGCGGATAGTGATAGAAGAGCCGCAGCGTCATCGCGTGCAGGGCGGCGAGGAACGCCGTCTGCGGGTCGTTGGCGAGTGCGTCGCGAAGGGCGAGCGTGCGATGCGCTGTCAACTCCATGACGAGGCGGTCGGAGAGCGGCTTCAGGCCATCGTCTTCCTCTTCCGCCTCTTCGCTGGCGTCGGGGGTCGTAACTTCGTCGACGTCCTCGTCGTTGGAGGCGGTAATCCCGTCGACCTCATCCTGCCCATCGGATTCGACCGAAGGTTCATCCTCGGGGCGGACATAGCCACGTTCGGCGCGCAGGCGGCCGTCTTGACCGATGCTGACGAAGACGCCGGCCATGGCGATTTCATCCGGCTCGAAGCGGACGGGCCGCTCCTGCAAGGCTTCCATCGCCGTTTCGATCTCGCCGAGCCGGGTGTCGATCTCTTCCGGGAACTCCTCGGCGTCGGCGTACTCGTCTTCGAGCTTGACGTATTCAGCCTTCAGCGCGTGGAAGCTCGCGATCTCGTCCTCGCTCATCAGCTCGGTCTCGCCGATGATCCGGCGCAGACCGTAGGTATGGCCGTAGGGAAAGTCCGTGCCGATCTCGATCCATTTCCAGCCCTCGGCGCGGATCGCTTCCGCATGGGTTTCGAGCTTTTCATCGACGAGTTTCGCAAGCAGGCCAGCGTCATGGAGCCATCCGCCGTCGTCGGATTGGAAGAGATCGCGAAGGATGGCGCCGCCGGCCACCTCATAGGCGTCGAGCCCGACGAACTGCGCCCGCCGGTCGGAGGCGCGCACGGCGCCTTCGGTCAGCATGCGGCGGATTTCATAGGGCTGTTTCGCATAAGTCCGTTTGATCGACTCCCAGACCTGTTCCTGGCGCTCATGGTCGGGATTGACCGTGAAGGCCATGAGTTGGTCGAGGGTCAGTTCCTCCTCGGCATAGGCGTGGAGAAGCGATGGCGCGATAGCGGCGAGCTTGAGCCGCTGCTTGACGACGTTCGCCGAGACGAAGAAGGCCGCCGCGATCTCTTCCTCGCTCTTGCCTTTCTCGCGCATCGCCTGGAAGGCGCGGAACTGGTCGAGCGGATGAAGCGGCGCACGCTGAACATTCTCGGCGAGACTGTCTTCTTCGGCGAGGCCGTCCGTGCGCACGATGCAGGGCACGGGCGCCGTGCGGTTCAGACGCTTCTGCTTGACCAGCAGTTCGAGCGCCCGGTAGCGGCGTCCGCCGGCCGGGATCTCGAACATGCCGGTTTCAGCGCCGTCCTCATCCAGCACCGGCCGGACGGTGATCGAGGACAGAAGCGTGCGCCGGGCGATGTCTTCGGCGAGCTCGTCGATCGAGACGCCGGCCTTGACGCGGCGGACATTGGACTGGCTGAGCACCAGCTTGTTGAAGGGGATGTCGCGCGAGGCGCTGAGGGTGATTTTCTGAGACTTGGTCATGTCAGTTCTCCGCGACGGGCTGGCCAAAAGCCTCTCTCTCGACCTCCAAACCCGTCACGAAGTACTCGGCCCGCCTCTTCCTCTTGAGGAAGCGACGGACCGGAGAGGCGGAGCGCCGGTTGAAGCTACGGTGCGCGCTCCAGCAGCTTCTTCGCCTTGCCCTCCATGTCGAGCCGGGCGTCCTGCTGCGGTTTCGACCGGGCGACGGCGGTGATACCCTGCACGAAGTCGAACACGGACTCGGGCGGCCGGCCTTCCTCGGCGAGGACTGTCTCGACGATCCTGGCCGTCTCCGCCTTGGAGAAGCCCCGTTGGCGGAGGAAGTCGGTGCGGTCATCGTCGCTGCGCGCGACGATCCGCTCGCGCGCAGCTCGAATGCCTTCGACGAAGGGTCGCGGCGAGGAGTCAGCGAAGCGGGTCAGAGCCGGCGTCGCCTCGTGCGCGAAGCGATTGGCGGCGTATTTGGAATGCCGGATGCTGATTTCCTGAAAGTCCTCGACGCCCCAGAGATTGCGGTTCTGGCAGACGGCGCGCAGATAGAAACTGGCGATGCCGAGCGTCTTCGCGCCGACTTCAGAATTCCAGCAATAGAAGCCCCGGAAATAGAGATCGGGAGATCCGTCGGACAGCTTGCCCGCCTCGATCGGGTTCATGTCGTCGACCAGGAAGAGGAAGACGTCTCGGTCGGAGGCGTAGAGCGTGGTCGTGTCCTTGGTGATGTCGACCATCGGATTGTAGACGCCGCTCGACCAGTCGAGCGTGCCGGGCACTTTCCAGCGCGTATCGCCAGTTCCGTTCCCCGCGATCTTCTGCACGGCCGCCACGAGTTCGTGGTCGTAGATGCGGCCATAATCCGGGCCGGTGACGGCGCGCAGTTCCGTGCGCCCGTCTTCGGTTTCCAGCGTCTTGATCTGCTCGGCTCGGTGCGAGGTGAGCCCGTATTGCAGGTTGATGCCCGCAAGCGGCGCCGGGAGCTGGCGCAGATAGGCCGCCGGCGCGCTGACCAGGCTGGCGAGCTGGCCGAAGCTCCAATGGGTCGGCGCGACCGGCGCGTCGGCTTCGGGCAGGATGAGCGCCAGGTTTTCCGGATCGTCGCGATGGGCTTCAACGCGGATCGCCGCGCTCTCGACCGTCAGCGTGCGGCTGCGCTCGGCGCGGCCTTTCACCGACGCGTAGAGCTCCGACAGGGACAGATAGCGTTCGTCATCCGGCCGCGAAAACCATTCCGAGGAAACGCGGCCGATCCGCTCTCCGCGCGAGATATCAACTTTGTAGCCGCCGCTCGCGTCGCGTCGGCCGTCCAGGGTTTCAAGGTTCGTCATGGGTCAATCTCCGTGGGCGGGCCGGCCGGGAGCCTCTCTCTCGACCTCCAAACCCGTCACGGCGAAAGCCGCCGAACTCTCACTCTCTCTTGCACCGGCGAAAGCAAAGAATCTCAGCCTTGCGACACCGCCCCAACAAGAAGGTCGTTGGCAATATGTTGGCGTCCAGACGGCATATTTGCATCGATATTTGGCGCAAATTTCTCCAAAATATTTGGAAATATGTCATGAAATTCATGGAATCTATTGACTCAAAGAGATGTAGAAACTACCTGAATTTCAGCGAAGGATGCAGAAGGCGGTGATAGATTGATGTCTGAAGACAGCGAGAAACGGGAGAAGTTTGTTCGGCTGGCCGAGGGGCGGACTCAGTCTGCGCTCGACGCCATTCGGAAACTTGGCAATCTCTCGAACCGCCGGGCTTACGAATACAACGATGCTGACGTGAAGAAGATCATCAAAGCGCTCCGAGATGCGACAGGCGAGATAGAGCGAAAGTTCGGATCGACTTCGGGCGATGGCGCAGACAAGTTCAAGCTGTAGGGGGCGCAATCCATGAAGGCTGAACCACTTAACATTCGCGACAAGCGATTTCTCATAAACCGGCTGATCGAACAGGCGCCCGTGAGCACGCTGGTTCGCGAGTTCTTCAAGAATGCCGACGAAAGCGCTGTTCTGGCGGAAGCGGGGAATCGTCGTATCGAAATCTACCCCACGACGATCGATGGCGTACGCAAGCTGACCTTCTGGAACACGGGCGTGGGCATGGACGATAGAGAGTTGAAGCAAGCGACCGATCTATCGTCTTCGATCAACAAAGAGATGGCGCTTGATGGCAATTTCGGGATTGGGGCGAAGGTCTCAGGTCTCACCATGTCGCGCGAAGGGATACGCTATCGGTCGTGCAAGAGTGGCATCGTCAACGAAGTCACCATCGGCTTCGATGCTGACGAAGGCACCTATGTCCGCTTTCCTGTCGAATTGCCTGACGGCAGCTCCGACACTGTCTATGACGTTACCGACGTGGCCCGTGAAGCGGGACAGGACACCGCGTTCGACTGGACGGAAGTCGTCCTGCTCGGTCAAAGCGAAGATCACGACACCGTAGCCGAGCCGCTGGGCAAAGGGAAAAGTCTGGACCGAAGCTTCATTCCGTCGGCGATCTTCCGGCGTTTTGCGCGTTTTGGAGAGGGAGTCGAAGTTCGCGTCGATGTTGCCATGACCAAAGGCGGCGGCAAAGGCGAGACAGGTCGTACGCGTCGATTGAAAACGCTGGAAGATGTGGTCGAAGAGTTGCCCAACCATGAAAGGGTCGAAGCGCCCGGCGGGGAGGTCACTGTACACTATATCCACGACCCCAAGCATGAGCGGCACAGCCATTCGCTAAGTGCGCTCGCCAATCCGGCAACGAGTTCCACGACATTTTGCGCGCTGGTGCATAAAGGTGAGCGCTATGACATCAAGTCGAAGAAGGCTTGGTCGGCGGCAGCCCCGAACTTCGGTATTCCCTTCGGCTCGAAGGTCCTCACCATCGAAATCGAGCTTGCTGACAATGTCGCCATGCCAAATCAGTATCGTGATGGACTGACCTGGCCCGATGACCGGTCGCCGATGGTCGCTGAGGACTTCGACGCCTATGTGCGCGAACTCATGCCCGAATGGGTCAGGGAGGTCATTCGTTCCGAGTCACCATCCTCCGACGACAATCTGGATGATCTCCAAACCGACCTTCAGAAACTCCTCGATGAGTTCCGTGTCCCCACGGCGACCCTTAGTCCCTCTCGTCGTCCGATGGCATCCCCGACGGAGGATACTGCTGAGGGCACCGATACGTCCGATCCCGTCGATCTCGATACGGATTTCCCGGAAACGGGCGACGAGCCCGATGAGAATGGGGACAAGCGCGACCCGAACAAGAGCCAACGCGCCAAACACAAGAAGGTGCGCAAGGCGCCAGAGGGGTCAAAGCTTTCACGTTCTGCCCAATCGTTGGAGCGCGTGCCGGAGATCAAGATCCTCACCGATCCCGAAGAGATCGCCGAGAAGAATTTGAAAGGCCGTGCGGGGCGCTTTTACAAGGATGCCCAAACGCTGTTCGTGAACGGCTTGTATTCCGTCGTGGAGCGTATGGCTGTCGAACTTGATGCGGAACTTCGCACGTCCGGCGAGCCGGAAGTAGTGCGTACTGCGATACTTAGGGCTTCTCGCAAATTCATGGCCTTCCGAGTTGGGAAGGCGACCTGCTACGCTATCAGCAAACGCCTCTCTGACGACTGGTCGAGCGACGATCTTGACCGCGCGACCTCGCCGGAGTCGCTGTCTCTTGCTGCAGATGACTACAAGCAGAGCATTTCTCAGGCCAAGCGCTATGCGAAGGAACTGATCAAGACGGCGGACGTCCCGGAAGAAAACGTGGCCTGAATGCGATCTTGCCTGGAAACCCAATTGTCATGATCTGATGTGCGTCCATTCTGGAACGTGCATGTGTTAGTGGCATGTCGAATCCGTCGGATGCAGATGGGGCGGATTCTACCCGTCAGAGAGAAACTCCCTTCCTTGCTGTCGGGATCAGAGCCCAAAGGTCGACTTCAATGTGTTGTCTTTCCTTTCACCGCTCCGCGCGATACAAAACCTCACACTATAAATGCTGAAGTGTGAGAATATATATCGATGCCCCAGACTCGCTCCCAACGCGAGATAGTCCGCGATCTCCTAGCGGCGCGTGGGATTCTACGCCTTGCGGAACTTAGGGACGCCGGTGTCACCGCCGCAACCGTCAGCCGCATGGAGAAGGACGGCGAGGTTATCCGCCTGGCGCGCGGGCTCTACCAGCTCCCTGACGCAGAGCTCGACGCAAACCACAGCCTTGCCGAAGCGGCCAAGCGTTTACCCAAGGGCGTGATCTGCCTCGTCTCGGCGCTCGCCTTTCATGGCCTCGCGGATCAGCTTCCCAAGAAGGTGTGGATGGCGATTGGCCGGAATGACTGGACGCCGAAGCCAAGCGACATGCAGATCCGTGTGCTGCGCTTCTCGGACGATCTGCTCATCGAAAGCGTCGAAACCCATGTGATCGAAGGCGTATCGGTAAAGGTGTTCGGCGTGGCGAAGACCGTCGCGGACTGCTTCCGCCATCGCGGCAAGATCAGTCTCGCCGTCGCGCTCGAGGGTCTCCAAGAGGCTCTGCGCCAACGCAAATCCACGCCGGCCGAGATCGCTAGGGCAGCGGACACAGGCGGGGTCGGCACTGTGATCCGCCCTTATCTGGAGGCACTGACCACCAATGGCTAAGGCTGGCGGATATGTCTTGCGTCTGACCCATGAGCGGCGCGATGTCTTTCATCATGCCGTGGATGAGTATGGCCGTTTCGCGGAAGCGGTGCCGTTGTTCGGCCACAGTCGCAATGCGCCTCTAGTCTGTTTCATTGTCGATCCGTCTGGCCGTGTCACGCATATCGGGCGGGGACGACGGGGGGTGAACGCGGGAACGCAGCAAAGCAGACTCAACATTGAGGAAATCCATTCGGTCGATGATGTTGTCTCCACTCAACGCATTATCGACGGCGTGCCAAATCGCAATCGGAAGGCCGTCGAACAGAGATTCCTTAGTGGCGGCTTGCTTTCGCCAAAGGCGTTCCAGGAAGCGATCGATGTTTTTGTCGGGCTCGCGCCAGGGGCTCGTAGCTTGGTCGATCGTTTCACAACATCGATCCGCCAGCGTCTTGAGCGGCTGAGCGAGCGGGCGCGAGATAGTCTTGCCTATCAGAAGGAAGCTCTGGCCGTTGCCCTGAGCCTCGCCGGGATCGACCGTGCGCCACTGGCTCAGTGGTCGTTAGAGGATGAGGCCCCCGGGTCATTCTTGGACGGGTTGCCAGAGGTTCGCATGCGCGAGGATCCGATGGTTATCCAAGATATGCGGCAGGTGCCGGGCTACGATTACCTCCGAGAGATTCCCAATGCTGCCGCTGCCGTTTTCGCTGACGGTGACGACCGCCTTACCGTAATAATGGCCAATCGGCAGCCGCTCGAGGAGCAGACCGGGACTGATCTGATCTACTACAATGAACGGTTCAGGGCGTTCGTCATGGTTCAATACAAGGCCATGGAGGCGGATGACGATTTAGGTGCGATCTTTCGGTTCCCTGAGGCAAAACTCACCGATGAACTCCATCGAATGGACAGGTTTCTCAAGGAGTTGTCCAAGGTAAAAGCCGCCTCGGCACTGGATGATTTTCGCTTTAGCGACAACCCGTTCTTTTTGAAGTTTTGCCCACGAATTCAGTTCGAACCCGATAGCACAGGCCTGACGAAAGGAATGTATATCCCCCATGCCTATTGGAAGCTTCTTGAAAAAGACGACCGATTTAAGGGCCCGCGGGGCGGTCGCCGTCTGGCGTACTCGAATGTGGGTCGATACTTCGACAACACCTCATTCACAATGATGGTCAAGGGCGCATGGGTGGGGACAAACATTCCGCAATCCGAACTTTTGGAAAGGTGGATGCGTGATGTCGTGGCCGCTGGCCGCTCCATCACCTTTGCGGTCAAGCCCGACGATCCGGCCCCCGATGGGGACGGTGCGTTAGTCGTGAATCCAAACTTGGATCTGGATGGCTTGGCTGTCGAACACGATGAAGAGCCCGAGCGAGTCCAAATTTCACGCGGGTGACGAAGCTAGGGATTGGCGGTAAGCGCCTGGGAGGAGAACATGGCGGTTATTCGCAAGGTTGAGATTTCGCATTTTCGATCGATCAAGTCGTTCGAATGGTATCCGTCACCTGGTCTCAATTGTCTCATCGGGTCTGGTGATGCTGGCAAGAGCACGGTTCTCGACGCTATCGACCTGTGCCTTGGTGCTCGCCGGTCCGTTCAAATCACTGATGCAGATTTTTGCCAACTCGATGTCGAGACGCCCATCTCGATCACGCTGACCTTGGGGGCGTTGTCGGATACGCTGAAAAATTTTGAGGCATATGGGGATTATCTGCGCGGCTATCAGGATCTCCTCGGAACGATCGAAGATGAACCCGGGCATGGACTCGAAACAGTTCTGTCGTTGAATCTTGAGATCGCAGGCGACTTGGAGCCACGGTGGAGGTTAAGATCGGATCGCGCAGACGCTAAGTGCGCGGAGCGAAATCTGAATTGGAAGGATCGGGTCGAGCTTGCGCCAACTCGTCTCGGTGCGACGTCTGATCACAATCTCGCATGGCGGCGCGGCTCCGTTCTCAATCGGTTGAGCGAGGAGAAGCCGGATGCGTCCCTCGCTTTATCGCAGGCAGCGCGCGATGCAAGAAAGAGCTTCGGCAATGACGCGGATGCTCAGCTTGGCGATGCGCTCACATCGGTGAAGAAGGCGGCGGATGAACTCGGCATCCCGATTGGCGAGAAGGCGCAAGCGCTCCTCGACATGCATTCTGTTTCGGTCACCGGCGGTTCGATCGCCCTGCACGACGAGCGAGGGGTTCCTCTGCGCGGTTTGGGGCTCGGTTCCACGCGCTTACTTATCGCTGGGCTCCAGCGGGAAGTCGCGGCGATGTCCTCCATTCTCTTGGTCGACGAGGTGGAGAATGGTCTTGAACCACACCGGATCATTCGGCTTCTCGGCTCGCTAGGAGCAAAGGACGAAACGCCGCCCCAACAAGTCTTCGCCACCACACATTCACCGATCGTGTTGCGGGAGCTTTCTGTGGCGCAGCTGCGGATCATGCGGCGGTCGGACGACAAACATCAAGCGCGGCCTGTCCCTACTTCGGCGCAGGGGACATTACGCCGATCACCGGAAGCTTTTCTGGCGCCATCTGTTCTGATTTGTGAGGGTGCATCCGAAGTCGGGTTTGTGCGCGGGTTTGAGCTCTTCTGTGTGGGACAGGGCCAACCTTCGATTTTCGCTCGCGGTGTTGCACTCGTTGACGGGGGTGGTGGCCATCCGGATCGATTGTATGAACGCGGCACCGAATTCGCGAAGCTCGGATATCGGACAACCGTTTTTCGAGATGCCGACATCACACCCACTGCACAGGTGGAAGCGACCTTTCATCAACTGGGCGGCGGCACGTTTACTTGGGACGCGGGCCAGTCGCTGGAAGCCGCGATCTTCAATAATGTGGGGGATGCGACACTCCTGGCGATGCTGGACTACGCGATTATCGAGCACGGGCAGGAAATGGTGGCTGCTCATATTCAGTCAGCGTCCGGTAATCAGGAGACGGTCGAAAATCTACGAGCGCTGCTCCACTCGCCCCAGCACACCATTACGCCTGCGCAGCGCGCTGTTCTCGTCACAGCATGCACCACCAAGAGCAACCCGTGGTTCAAGTCGGTGGGTCGGATGGAACATGTGGCCAGTAGAATCTTGGCTTTGAACTTCGCCGATGTACGTGAAGACTTTCGGAACCGGGTCAATGCGCTTCTTGGCTGGGCACAGGCGTAGCATGGCTGATATCGATCTGCTCAAGATTGACTGTGGTAGCGTTTCAGCGCCGGCTGGGTGCGGGAAGACACACCTCATCGCGTCGGCCCTGCAGCGGCATGACGATGCGAAGCCGGTCCTTATCCTGACACATACCAATGCAGGAGTCGCGGCGCTACGCGCTCGGCTCACGCATCTGGGTGTGTCGCAACGTGCCTATAGGATCACGACAATCGATGGCTGGGCGATGCGCCTCATCGGTACTTTTCCGCTCCGGAGCGGCCATGCCGGAGGCATTCTCGATCTGACCGATCCGAGAAACGACTACCCCGCAATCCGACAGGGAACGGTCAATATCCTAGAAGGCGGTCACCTTGGGGATGTGCTGAAAGCGACTTATGCGCGCTTGTTCGTGGATGAGTACCAGGACTGTATTGTTGAGCAGCATGCGATGGTCTCGAAGATCGCAGAAGTCCTGCCGGCCTGCGTGCTCGGTGATCCGATGCAGGCGATCTTCGGATGGGGCACTAATGTACTGGTCGATTGGGAGGCTGACGTACAATTGCGGTTCCCGCCAGCGGGCGAACTGGATACGCCTTGGCGTTGGCGGAACGTTGGTACTGAGCGCTTTGGTCGATGGCTCTTAGCCGTGAGGGCGGCGCTACAAGCCGGTCAACCGATCGATCTTCGTGAGGCTCCGCCAGAGGTGGAGGTGATTGCAGTCACCGGTGACGAAGACGTCCAGAATCAGACAAGGGCAGCCAATACGCGCGCGCCAAATGAAGGTGGAAACGTGTTGATTGTCTGCGATGCCAGAAGGCCTCCGCGGCATCGTGAGATCGCTGCACGGGCACGAGGCGCTGTTGTCGTCGAGAACGCCGATCTGACGGATTTCATTCGTTTCGCGGCATCTTTCGATATGCATGCAGCGACCGCCGCCGATGACTTGATCGATTTCGCTGGATCGACAATGACTGGTGTCGGTGCTGCACAGATGAAGCAGAGGTTGCGTGTGCTTCTCGCTGGCCGGGAACGATCTCCGCCAAATGATGCAGAGGCGGCTGCACTGGCATTTGCACGCGCGCCAAGCCCGACAGCAGCCGTGACTTTGCTGGTCGAGATTAATCGCCAGGCCGGTGTCTTCCCGTTAAGGCCAGCACTGGTGCGTTCCGCAATCCAGGCCTTTAACGGCTGCGTCGATGCAAAGGATTTTCATGAAATGGCGGTCCGAGCTCGTGAGCAATCGCGCGTCAAAGGGCGCACACTGCCACGTCGAGCGGTGGGAAGTACCTTGCTTCTCAAGGGATTGGAAGCTGACGTCGCGGTCATTATCGATACAGATCTTTTGAGTGCTCGTGACCTTTATGTTGCCATGACGCGCGGATCCCGAAAGCTTGTGATTTGCACGGCCAATCCGGTTCTCACGCCAGCTGTCTAGCGGAGGTACGAGGCCTGTTTGTCGATGTTCATGTTCCGAAGAGCGGGGTGATGTCTAGCAGGCCGCGTTATACCGAGCGCATGGGGATGCTGAGCGAGCGGCCACGTCGCAGTCTTCCGCCTCGCTCCGGAAGCGGCCTCCGAAAAGATATCCTTGGGCTTGAAGTATGAGGTGCCGCCTGCCGCAGATGAATACCGTGCGCAGACGCAAAAAAGAGGCCGGACGCTTTAGTATTTTTCGAAACTTGGATTGTAGAATCGATCAGCAAACTCACCCAAGATGGACCGAGCTTCTCGCAGAGCGCGCAGTGCGCTCGCACTCGCGATTTCTGGAAGCGGCTTTCGGTCCTGCGCAATCGTTCCAATGACGCGCAGCAAAGTGGCGAATGACTCGCGGATCAGATCCAAGGTGTTTGGCTCACACCACAGATCGCCGAACTCGCGGCGGCGAACCTCGCCATGCCAGCGTGGATTTCGCGAGAACACGAGTGTTGTCTCCATTTTGAAAGAGACGCCATGTGCGATGTTGTGGCGGATAATGAAGCCGGATCGGGCAGCCTTGCACCAAGTCTCCAACATGCTCTGCACGTCATCACCTGCTGCGTTGCCGACATGTTGTTCAAGCATTGCGATCAACTCGCTGATCGGTTTTCCGTCTGTTTTCGGTCGGATGCCTTTGGGATCAACACCATCAAGGACCCAGATGGCGCGTTCAAGGTGGTATTCGATGTTCGCGGCAAAGACGATAATCGATGCCAGCTTCGGGGCGACGACTTGATCCAGGCCCAACGCAGCTTCGAGTTGCTCGGCTCGGCCAAATGCTTGCTTCATGAGGCGCTCCCCTGCTGCTCGACTGGAGGGTCTTGGTCCGCACGAGGTGACGGCCCTTTCGTGTTGACCTCTTCTTTCGGTAGGAAGCTTGGCCAGGTGTGCGGTTGCTGATGGAGTATGAGGTGTACGACCTTTTGCTCCAGTGCGCGTTCGAGTGCGCGTCCGAAATTGGTCATGTTGCTCACGACTGCGTCGCGTCTGATCGCGTGACGCCAATTGATCGCCGCACCTTGTGGGAGGTGCCAATGCAGGAGATGTGTCAGGGCCATGTGGCCGAACATCATGCCGTCATCATCGCCGGCAACGAAGCGAAGTTCGATATGCGTGTCGCTGTGTGATTGCTCCTCTGATAGATCCCAAGTCGTGAAGAGCGTCGTCACATCTGGGTCTAGGTGCTCAGCTGGCTTGCCACCGGAGATCATGAAACCAACTTCGTCGATCCTCATTTGCCATTGTTCGGTCACCGTGCCGTCGGTTTCTTGCCGGCTGACGAGTTCTTCCTTCCTGCAGCGGATGCGCAGCCCCGCATCGGATGCGATCTTGTAAGAAACGTCTCCTGCCAGGATACCAAGCAGATTCTCCTTCATGGCGTCGCCGAATGTGATGTTGAAGTTCTTCTGGGCTTTGTTGAGGTGTTTGACTTCGAACAGCACCCAGATGCCATGAAGCTTCCAGGCGATAAGCAAGGGCATGTTGACGAGCCGGGCGTAGGCGTGGAGACGGTCGAGATAGCGCGGCGTGAAGGAGAGCTTCGGTTTCGTCTTTGATTTTACTTCTATGAGGACGGGGCCGCCATGCTCGAACTCCGCCAATAGGTCTGGAACTTGATAGAAATTACGCGAGGCCGCGGGCGCTTGATGCTGGTCAAGTTTGTGAACGAGGCGGGCTCGTCCGAGCCAGCTGCAGATGGCTGTGAACTCGTCCTCTGCTGGTAGGCCTTGGTCGAGCTGCCTGACCTTGTCCGCGATTGTCTTGGGATTCTCATCCCAACCGAGCTCGGAAAGGACCTCCTGAATCAACCGATCGCTATCGTCTGTCCCTGACATCGGCACGCCTTGGATTGTATGCTAAAGTCCGCGCCAAACGCGGAGTTATCTATATCAAGCTTGCTTGCGCTCCAATATCATATTAAGAACTCGGCTGGTAGAGCGGATTTTGAGATATGATACCTGAGCGCACCACTTCCTTGGCGGCCTATGTTGAAGAACTGGCGTCGAGTGGACGCATCAGCTTCACCCGCGAGGATGCGATGGAAGCCCTGGGGGTAAGCCATGGGGCGTTCCTCGATGCGGCCGCACGCCTCAAGAAGCGTGGTCATGTCGTCGTGCCGCGTCGAGGTTTCTACGTGATCACGCCCACGCGGTATCTGAAGTGGGGTGCACCACCGCCAAGCTGGTACATCGATGCCATGATGAAGGATGCGGAGAGGCCTTACTACGTGGCGCTTCTGAAGGCCGCAGAAGTCCATGGGGCGTCACACCAGGCAGTGATGGAGTTCCAAGTCGTAACCGATCGACAATGGAAACCCATTCGGGCCGGGCGTTCCAAGCTCGCCTTCTATTTCCGCAAAGACATAGAGAGCATTCAGCAGGGTATCGAGCAAAGAAAGACCGATACCGGTTCGATGTGCGTGTCATCACCGGCTTTGACCGCCTTGGACCTTGTGCGCTATCCACAAGCCAGCGGAGGCATCAGTCATGCGGCGGGTGTTCTCAACGAACTCACCGCCCAAATTGACCCTGAACAGTTCGACGCGTTGGCCCCGAAGTTTGAGCGGTCTGTCGTCCAGCGCCTCGGATACATTCTCGAACACCTTGGACAAGAGGAGATAGCATCCAGTTTGGAGAGGCATCTTCGTAACGGCAATGTGCCGTGGGTCGAACTCGAACCTGGAGAAGCAAACGCAATCGCCTCCAGCGACGAACGAGAACGCAGCTCACGCTGGCACGTCATTGTCCGCCGGCCAATTGAAGTCGACGAACAATGATCCCCGAGACGAACATCACCGCCTGGAGTCTGACGGCGCCTTGGGCTGAGCCGAGGCAGGTTGAGCAGGATCTGATCATCTCACGAGCGCTCGTGGAGATTTTCAATCACGATCTCCTGGGATCTGAGCTGAGGTTCCGAGGTGGTACGGCCCTCAACAAAGTGATCTTTCCGGAACCGCTACGGTATTCCGAAGACATTGATCTCGTTCGGACGACCGCAGGGCCTATCGGCCCCATTCTTGATGCTATGCGAGAGGTGCTGGAACCTTGGTTAGGGCAAGCGAACTTTGCATCAAGCCAGATTGCTCCGAAGTTACGCTTTCGTGTGCCGGCCGAGGATGATCCCGAAGCGCAGATTCGTCTGAAGGTCGAGATTAATATTTCAGAGATCGAAGCCTTCGATCCACCGGCTTCAATCCCATATGCCGTTGAGAACCCGTGGTTCACGGGAAGTACGACCATAGCATCCTTCTCCGCGGAAGAGCTTCTGGCGACGAAGCTACGTGCCTTGCTGCAACGCGATAAAGGACGCGATCTTTTCGATCTCGATCATGCGCTCAATGCGCTTCCCAATTTGGACATCGAACGGGTCGTCGCGCTTTTTGTGCGCTATCTTGATCAGCAAGGTCAGGCCATCTCCCGGGCTGAAGCAGAACAGCGGATGCTCGCGAAATTCGCGCGACCAGACCTTTTGGGAGATATCCGCGCGCTACTTACCCCTGATCGTGCTGATGCACTTGATGCTGCTGCCGGCCGGGCCGCATTTGTAAGGGTATTTGGCGAGATGGTAACGCGTTTACCAGGCCAGCGTTGGGCCAGGACCGACGAAGTAGCTCAGCAGTTGGGCCTATCGGAGATTGTTGAGGGTTCAGCTTAGCGCAGCAGATCTTCAAATCACAAGTAGAACAAGGCCCTGCCAAGCACTATTGTAAGGTAGCGGAGCCAAATCAAACCCTAGCGTAATGAGAAGTTGAAGGCAGATGAGCGGTCAAAATCTGAAACTAAACTTCGCTTCGGTGAGCTTAATTGGCGATACAGAAATTCACGTAGGGTTTCGCCCATTCGAACCGGACATTTTGAGTTCGCTTCGAAAAGAGTTTGGTGAAACGCATGTTTTTCGTACTGACAGAGAAAACGATACGATCATCGACATTCCTGTTGCGCAAGGCGCAGAGCCGTTGAGCGACAAAACGATGGAGATTGATCTTCAAGAAACGCATTGGCACTGGGCGACCCTGCTCAATGCGGCGCTAATAAGAACCTTCTCGGGAAAACGCGAGATTGCTCGTGACTTTCCCGTTGAAGTGCTTGGTAGCGCTCAGAGAAACTTCATTAGTCACGGCGAGTTGCCCGAATGGGTGCAAAAGCGTTCGCTACTTGAGTTTACGCCCAGAACGATTTTTGGATCCGATGGTCAACCACAATTTGGTCTGTTGTGCGATGCGAGAGTCCGGAACCTTCTTCTTGCCACCTGCGATCAACTTATCAAGGTGGGGATCTCACCTATTGGCAGATATGTGCTCATCGACCACCCTCCTATCGATCCACGGCTGGGGCTGCGCCCTCAAACGGTAGGGCGCGTAACTTCGATATCAGATGGGCAGTTGGTCTTGGAAGATCACCGTGAAGGCTTTGACACGGTCGAGGCGTCTCGAGCTCGACTGTCTGGGAGCAAAGTAGATTTCGACTGGTGTGTGCGCACCCTCCTTGGCGGCGAAGCGGATAGAGTGCTGAACGATGCAAAGCTCGCTACAAGTCAGCTGCATTCGGGCCCGGGGCGTCTCAGAACGATCGAAGAAACGTTGGGTTTCCTACGTGATCAATCCATGGAAGCAGTACCAGGCGTCCAATTTGAGATTTCCGAGCTGCTCGACTCAAAGTCGCCGTCATTTCCAATGCGCGAATTGATAAAAAAGCCTGCGCTTGTATTCGATCCATCGGGAACACGTACCGACAGTTGGAACGAGCGCGGAATAAAGGCGAACGGGCCCTACGATCAACGCACTTTCACGCCCAAGAAGTTAAACATCGCCGTCATCTGCCAAGCTCGATATGAGGGCCAAGTAGAAACATTTGTAGCTAAGTTTCTTGAGGGCATGCCTGATATTAAGACCGGGCGCCGAGGACGAGAGCAGGCTCGATATGGGGATGGTTTTTTACGCCGGTTCCAGCTTGAGAAGGCCAATGTTCAGACGTTTACTGCTAGGTCGCCTACGTTAAATGGATACGAGGAGGCTTGTACCGCAGCGCTCGCACACGCCGCAGATACGGGCATCCAGTGGGATTTAGCACTGGTTCAAGTCGAAGAAGACTTCAAAGCGCTCCCTGGTAACCAAAACCCATATTTTGGCTCTAAGGCGGTGTTGTTGAAGAATCACGTTGCTGTTCAGAGCTTCCGATTGGAAACGATGAGCCAACCCGCAGCGGGTTTAGTATTTACGATGAACCAAATGAGCCTTGCTTGCTATGCGAAGCTTGGTGGTCGTCCATGGCTTTTGGGTGCCGAGCAGACGGTTGGTCACGAACTCGTCATTGGCGTGGGCTCGCACGTTGCGACCACTAGCAGGATCGGCGGGGGCGCTCGCCAAGTCGGTATCACAACAGTTTTCTCAAGTGATGGCGGATATCACCTTAGTGAACGAACAAACGTGGTTCCCTTTTCCGAATATACCTCCGCATTGACCGAAACTTTGAAGAGAACAATTATCAGGGTCAGAGATCAGGACAATTGGAAGAACACAGATAGGGTTCGTCTGATTTTCCACATGTTCAAGCCAGCGAAGGATGTAGAAGCAGAAGCAATCAAGGCCGCAGTCGAGGGTCTGGAGCTGGACAACGTTACATATGCTTTTGTTCACATCGCTCCGACCAATCCTTTCGTGCTTTTTGACATGGATCAGAAAGGGGAGCCTCCGTGGGCTCAACAAAAAAAGGGGATTTTGGGACCGTCGAGGGGAATGCATCTAAAGCTTGGCGACTATGAATCGCTTGTCGTTTTCGCAGGCGCCTCCGAACTCAAACAAGCAACCGATGGCATGCCACGAGCTTGCTTGCTCAAACTGCATCGCAATTCCACATTTCGAGATATGACCTATCTTTCACGACAGGCATTCGATTTTACTGCGCATTCGTGGCGAATAATGTCACCAGAGCCCTTCCCAATCACGATCAAATACTCAGACCTGATTGCTGAGAGGCTGACCGGACTGAAGCAGATTGAAAGTTGGGATGATGATGCCGTGAAGTTTCGCGATATCGGCAGAACGCCCTGGTTCTTATAATGCAATTGACCGATCTGAAGTCTGCACTTGATATCTCGGAGTCGGATTACTCCGCATTACCTGTTCACGTCGCCGGTTTCTGTGCATTTTTGATCAAAAGCGATCGAGCGATGCTTCCATCTCTCTTCCGACCAGACGAAGAGGCGGATGAGGACATCGCGGCGTATCCTCGAGTGGCGTGTATTGGGTATGCGCTTGCCGCAGGCTTAGTGTCCGATAATGATCTGGCGTCTTTTCAACAGGGATTTGAGCATCTGTCTGGTCGAACCTTTTTCGCCGAGGGGAGAGTTCCGAGATTTGAGATCGATGGATTTGCTTTACTGGGCGTGGCGCTCGGTGCGCAGACGGCCGGGATAGCTGAAGACCAGCTAGGCTGGTTTGTTCAACTTTTAGCCAGATCAGCAACAACAGTTCCCCAGGACGAGTGGGAGTATGGGCTGGTCAAAGCTGCTCAAGTCCTACTCGGTGTCGAAGCTTGGGGCGCTGTCGCTGACGTCTTATTCAGGGTTGCTGTGCAGGCAGCGTTGAATCAGGATTGTGATGCCAATGACAGGCAACTTGCTTGGAAGAGAGCAGTCAATCTTGTTGGAGAGACCGCTCTCCCGAAATTGGCCGCTGCTCGATCTGTTTTTGACTCTTGTGTTGAAGCGCTTTCACGCATGCCTGTGCATGGAGCAGGCTTCCCAGAACTTGTGTCTCTTTTGGACGAAGTGCGGGATGCGATGTCCCATTGGACGTACGAGACGAAGCCGCGCGTCAAAGGCGTTTTGCCACAGCAGTGGGAAGTTGATCATGAATATCACGTACAGAATTTGCTTTGGACTGTGTTGAGGCCAGTCTTCAAGGACCTTGTCGATGAGCAGTCTCTCCCAAAGCTCGGGCACACGACTCCTCGGTATGATCTCGGAGTACCTTCTCTACAGACCATCATCGAAGTAAAATTCATGCGCCGCGCTGGACCAGCTGAGTGCCGCAAAATCACGCAGGAAATTGCAGCAGATCGCTCACTCTATTTGGGCGGCAGGACTGGCTATGAGAGACTTGTTGCATTCATCTGGGACGATTGTCGGCAAACAGAGGAATATGCGACCCTCCAGATGGGTCTTGAAAGCTTAGACGGAATTGAGAAAGTTATCATTCTTCCAAGACCGTCAAGAATGGAACGATCTGAGCAATCGTAGCATCATTTGTCCGAAGCATGTAGCAGACATCGGGCAACCGGATTGATCAAATACAGAGTGCTAACCGTCATATCTGACAGATAGGTTTGGTTTGGCAGTCAAATATGGCAGTTAGCGGACCGACGAGGAGTGATCGAAAGCAATCATTGGGTGCATGGCCGTGCTTCGTTCAAAATCTCGTTGATTGCGTTCTGTCGGGACTGACGATCCAGCGTGTAGGTGTTCCGTCTGAACTCTACGCCTTCAAGCAAAGCCTTCACGTAGCCGGACACAGTGTCTGCGGCCATGATCAGTGTAGAATCGAGCGTGTGGACGTATTTGCTCGTGACTGATCCTTTGGCATGACCGATCAGCGCGGCGATCGTGATCTCTGTGAAGCCCAGGTCGTTCGCGATGCTCGCGAAGCTGTGTCGCAAAACGTGAGGGGTTACGTCCCAAAGCGGCGTGTCCTTGAACATTTTCTTCCAACTCTGTGGGAAGTTCCCGACGGCGTTGTCCAAGCCCTTGCCGGGGAAGACATACGTGCCTGCCCGCCGCTTTCGTTCGTCTTCGAGATACTCGATAACAGGCAATCCGACAGGACGGACGGAAGATCCCTCCTTGCTATCGACCAGCCGCAGGCAGCTACCCTCAAGATCGACCTCGCTCCATTTGAGATTTATGATTTCTCCGCGACGGCAGCCAGTCAGCGCGATCAGCCTGAGGATATCGGCGTGTATGCGGTAGTGGTCGCTCTCCTGCGCCTCGCGAAGAATGCCGCCTAGAACCCGATACTCGGCTTCGCTGAGCCTTCGGTCACGGACCTGATATTTCGGTTTGCGGAGACCATGCGTCGGGTTGTGCTCAATCACGCCAGCCTCGACGGCATAAGAGAAAATGCCACCGAGCAGGCCCATGGTCCGGATCGCGGTGCCACGGCCGCCGCGAACGATGGCCTTGCCACGGAGCTTTTCGGTTTTCATGGTCACGCGCGTCTTACCGGCAATGATGTCTTTCATCAGGTTGTTCATGTCCGGCTTTGTGATGTCCCGCACACGTCGTGTCCCAAGAAGAGGAATGATGTGCCTGCGGATACGGCCGACATCGGTGGCAATGGTGGTCTCCTTCTTCGGCCGGCCGCCTTTCCCTAAGATGAGGCCAGCTTCCATGTCGGCGATGTACTGCTCGCAGAGTTGCTTGATGGTAAGCGCCTTCCGGTCTTCTTCCCGTTCTTCGGCGGGGTCGTCACCATGAGCGACCCGGCCAAGTTGCGCTTTCGCTTCACGACGCGCGGTCTCCGGAGTCCATACGCCATGCAGACCTATCGTATAGCGACGCGAACGTCCTCTTGATCGATACTGAATCACATAGCTTCTCTTCCCGGATGCGAAGACGCGTAGACCAAACCCAGGGAGTTCGTCATCCCAAATGACGTAATCTTTGGTGCCTGTTTCAGCCGTATCGACGACCCGCTTGGTGATCTTCGCCATGGTTCCAGTCCCTGCCGGACCCGACTTCGCGTAAGCACCACGTAAGCACTTGGCGGCAAATTCGGGCGTATTCTCGGATAGGGATTTCGGAGAGCGGATTCTAAAAATCAATAATTTTCAGGTGGTTATCGCACTCTGGCGTGCCCTATCGCGTAATTCGGATAGGGCAATGAACCAGCTCCGAAGGCGGAGGCCAGAGGTTCGAATCCTCTCGGGTGCGCCATCTCTAAATTTCCGCCGCAAATATCGCCTAACGTCTTGAAAGGTAATGATATTTCTGGTGTTCGAAAACCGTTTTCACGGTCATAGGCAAGGTTGTCCGCAAACGCCAATTTCAGCACTGTTTGACGGTGCTCAATACAGCCATTTTCCCATAGTTTCCAAGGGTTTGCGAGAAAAGTCATCGAGTGTTCGAAAGTGTCCTCATAGGTGTCTAGTGGTTTGCCACACTTAGCGACACGCTCACGCATGACCATGCGCTCTGTTTCCAGATCACCAATTCTCTTTTCATAGGCACGGATAACAGATTCACTATCAGTCTCGACTAAGCGATCCATCAGTTGAGCGATCTTGCGCTCAATCTGCGTAAGCTCAGCTTTTATTGAATTTCCTTGTTTTTTCATTGCAGTAGCGCGCTGATCCCAAAGATCGCGAAACAGTGAAGAGGCCAGCGAAAAAAGCTCTTCCGTAGGCCGCAGCGCTTTCAGCAGAGCTTCAAAATCGCCCTCTACAAGTTCCCTGCGGATGGACTTGCCTTTCGCTTCGCATCCTTTTTGATGGCATAGATAATAAGGATAGTGCTTTGCTTTCCCTTTCGACCAACAAGCGGTCAGGGGATTGCCGCACGACCCACACAACACAAAGCCGCGCAACGGGAAGTCCTCATTGATATCTTTACGCGCTGGTACGCGCGCTATTCCTTCCAAACGATCTTGAATCATCTTGAAGGTTTCGAGATCGATTACGCCTTCATGCTTGGCGGGCCTTAGATCAATATCCCATCGCGGAAGTTCTAGATAACCTGCATATAAAGGTTGCGTCAGAATATCATTCACGCGCTGATTCGTGACTTCTCCGCGCTTGTTCTTTGGGAAGCAGGCTTGACCTTCGAAGAAGCGTTTCACCTCAGCTTGCGTCGAGAAGCGCCCGTTTGCGTAGCCCTCTAAGGCCTCTTTGATGATGGATGCCAAGGGCTCATCGTGAACAAGTACCTTGCCTTGTCCAGTCATGCGCTCGTACCGAAAACCGATTGGAGCTTGGAAAACCCAAAACCCATTCGCAGCCCGCGCGCGCATACGGTTAAGCGTTTGCTCGCCATTTTTCTGTCTCTGATGTTGGGAAACGCTGGCGAGAAGGTTTTCGATGAGCAGGCTGTCGCTGTCTTCACCAAATTCAATCGAAGGAGACTCTAATACACCACCCGCTCTACTTATTGCGCCACGAAGCTCCAAATGAGCTTCCAAACCACGCGCGAGGCGGCTGATATCATCAATGATGACTATATGAGGGTTGCGCTTATTCTGTCTCAAAAAGCCAAGCATTGCTTGCATGCCTGGTCGATTGATCAGACTGCCGGACGCATCGTCAGTGAAGACTTTTTGTACCTGATAGCCGCGCAGAGTTGCATATTCACGGCAGCGGGTTTCTTGGGAATGGAGGCCGGTGCCGCGAATCGTCTGCTTTGTGTCTGATACACGGCAGTAAATGACTGCTTTGTTTCCGGTGCTTACTCTTTCCATCGAATCCTCAAGCTTCCGACGGTTTTACCTCGGATGCCCCCTCAATAATATGTTTGCTGTTTGTTCCGATCCTATCACACACAGAATCGCGTTGAACAGCCTTGTTTTGTGCTTGTTGAGCGGGATGGACGCCCCATGCAGCATCGATAAAGGCTGACATTATATGTGACAGTTTGTGGATAAGGTCGCGGGATTGCTCTTCTGAATAACCCAGAGATTTCACTTTTTCTAAATGACGTTCGATAATCTCGTTCACAGAGCAATCCCCTCTGTTGGGAAACGGTAATTCGCTTCTCTCTAAATACTCCTAAATAAAAATATCAGACAAAACCCAACAAAATGGGGAATTACTTATAATATTATTTGTCCTATATTTAAATTATCGCATAAAAACAGCGCAAAACGCAAGCTCAGAGCGGGTTTGCATTGTTGCGCTGCAAAGTGGTGTTATCTGTATCGGTCAAACTGAGCTGATGGGAATCCCTTCAGTCTAGCAAAAGTATGATTAGTTTCTGTACGCTGTTTGGCATCACCAAGTGAGTTGCGTAGCTTTGCAATCCGAAGCTCATTCTCCTCAGAGACCTTTTTATGAACATGCTGCGTGACATCCCCGAGAGGTCGATGCTCCACACTTAAGACGGGCTTGGGCCGATTGCGGAGTCGAGCCAGCATCTCGGCTTTGGTCGAGATGCTGGGAGGTTCGTTATGAGAGGCCATCAGTCGCGTTCATAGTCCTGAGACTTGGAGCGCTCACTGCTCTTTTGCTTTTGTAGGCGGTCTTTTGCTGAACGAAGGACGATTTTGCCGTCAACTGGAACAGCGTCGAGGGACACGGTGTGGCCCTTACCGTCTTTGTGAGCGAACGCCGCGCCTACTTTTGTGAAATGTGATTTTTCATCCTTTCCTGTCTTCACCTGATAAGCGGTGTAGCTGGGACGCTGGATGTCACTGTCTTCAGCCATGGAAATCTCCGTGATGCTAAGGCCGAAAGCCTTCAATGTATTTGAACGGCCTATCCCAATATTGTGGAAGATCCGAATACGGATAAGTTGGGTTTTCGCTGATTACTCTAACTCGGCGACCGCCAAAGAACTGGGGAATAACCATTGAATCCGTGGGCGGATGATATGGATTCGGCAAGAACCGACCCACGAATTCACGCCTTGTGAAATAAGGTCTCTTGTCTGCCAGAACGGGATAAAGGTTCTGGCCGGATATAAACAATATTTGCTTATCTTCCGGCATGGCTAGTACTTCATCGGGACTCATCAGAGCGCGTGTTTGCTTTGTTCGGTTGGTCGCTGCGAGTGTCTGGTAGCGATATTCCGCGAAGGCTTCAAAAGGATCGCTCCCTGACAGCATTCCCATAGCTGAAGTCATCTTCTGCTTTCGTGCCGCCGCTTGAGCCAAGGTGTCGTCATACTCAAGGGTTTGATGACCAAGCATCTCCGAAACCATTTGAGCTGTGTGGAAGTCTCGAACTCCAAAGAATTGGCGCTTCGCAGCCGATCCCATGAAGCTTTGAAGTGTTGGTGCACCATAGTTTTTGACGATTTGTCCAACATCTTGGAACAACGCCCACACTCGCACCCCTGCGCCACGACCGTAAGTAAATGCGCGTAACAGTGCCTCAAAGTTTCCGAGCTGGCCTGCTTCGTCTACAATCATATAAATCGGGCGAGCGGCAGGAGATCGTGATTTATACTGCACCTGGACCGAGATCATGTTTCGGATAACCGGGGCCAATAAACCCAAAAATTCCGCTGGAACGACCAGATAGATGGTCATCGGCTCTTCGCCCTCACACATGTCTTTTAGTGACACGTCTGAGCGTTCAAGCGAAGTTAGGACTTTGGGATCGTCTAAGCGGGTAACGTGGGCATAGATTTCACCTATAATGCTTCCGAATTCCTTTTCGCTGTCTTGTTGTTTCGTCAGCATTTCGGAAGCCGTGCGGCGCACAGACTCTAGGCTCGAATTGAGCATGAACTCGAGAAAATTCGCCCAACCTTCGCTGTCTCCTTCGATCATATTGATCACACGAAAAAGCTTGGGATATGAAATCTCTCGTTCTCGCTCCACAAGAGCTTTGATTAAGTTCTCTAGCCATTCGCGCGCTCTAAGCTCAAAATATCGACCATTGGCGGAGCCGCTTGTTTCAATCAGATCATCAGCAATAAACTTGCAAGTCGTATGAAAGAGAGGGCTGTCCCAATCGAGAATATCGAGCGGATTGATCGAATGTTGAGGCAGCCCAACAACCCCGAAGGGATTCCAACAGAAGACCTTTGCTTTCGCGAAAGCAAAGCTAGGCATTGTCACAGATGCAATCTCGCCTCTTGGATCAAGAATAAAATTACGCTTGTGGGCATTTTTCGAAACAGCCATCGCGAGTAAGTCGCGCATTTTACCCGATCCTGCCCCAGCAATGGTGATCATAGGAGCATCCGTATCGAGCGTAATTGGGCGGTTATTCAGGTAACCAACTTGAACGCCGGAGCCATTCAGAAGTCCTGCATTTGCAATTTCGGAATATTCGGCCCAACGTGCAGAGCCAAAGCGGTATTGTTCATGGTCAATCATTATTGCCTCCATGAAAAAGCCCGACATTTCGAAAGAAAGTCGGGCTTGATCGATTGTTGTAGTGAATTGTTAATTCGCGATAGCGCCGATGATTACGAGAACAATAAATGCGACGCCTAAGATTGCTGCCCAATCCGGCTTGTTCTCGTAAACTGGACCAAGACGTCCGTACGCAGTTCCTTTTCGAACCTTTTTGGTAAACATGGTTCATCCTTTCTTTGGGTTAGAAGAGACGGGTCGCTATTGCGAGACCGCCCATTACCAGCGCCGTTGAGATCGAGGCGCGGGATACGAAGAAAACGAGTGCTGCACAGGCGCATCCCCAAGCCAGGCCGACGAAATCGTGCATGCCGTAGCCGTAATTGGACGCCGTATAAGATTGAACCCAGCCGATAGTTCGCCCGTACAATGCGGGCGTTCCTAGAAAGGTCACTACGACTGCTAGGGTATTTGCGAGGCCATGGATCGACGACATGAAAACATTGCGTGTCGCCTCTCCATGCTTTTTGTTCGGGATCATCTTCTTGTTTCCGTGCGATGAATTTCAAATTTGAAATGACAATCGCACGGAGAATTCTGATCACTGGGGAATAAGCTAAACTTTGCAATATTCCTTGTAGTTATCGTTCGCAGCCAGCCACCGAATTGAATCAAACGGAAAACGAGCCCGCAGTATTGTCGCCAATATGCGGATACGTTCTTTGGATTCAGGGCGAAGACGAGGACGCACATCGGGAGGAATAGGCTTGTTTACCCAATCCCGAAACCATTCCCGAATATGCTCTGTCTCGAAGACTTCCATATCGAGAAAAATTTCTTCATTATTCTGGTTGACGATTGCTCCATCGAAATCGCGGTAGAAGTTTGAGAGCTTCTCCGCCCACTCTGAAGGGCTATAATCGAGGGCCTTTGCTGTACCTCGCACTCGCTTTAAAAAGACAGGATCAGACAACTCCTGATCAGTTACGACACGAACTGTTTTCCTGTGACAGTATCCAAGAATTCGACACTCGATGCAGGCTAGATTGGTCATGTTTCACTCCTAGAGACTAATGCCTCTTGGGTAGCGTTTGGGATGCCGGTAAGACTATAAAACAGATTCCAAACTTGGCGGGTGAGGTCCAAAAGTGTCGGCTTACGGAGGAAGAAGTTCAGCGCTTGAAATCGTAACACCTTTTAAGCGCGAGCAGGTTAGGTGGGCGTTGTCTACCTACAGAAAGAATAAGAAAATCGGCGTTCCCAGCCTATTAAATGAAATTATCGCAGAAGTTGGCGATGACGTGATAGATCAATTGACTGCGCAAGACATTTACAACTTTCTCGACCATGGGAAGGACGCTCGCGCTTTCAAAGTTCGCATCTTGCACAAATTTTTGGAGGCGGTTGACTCGGATTATGTGGAGGCCAGCTCTGAAGATGCTCACCTTCACAAAACTGCGGATTTTCTATCCGGATTCGCCAATGATTTTAATTCTCAGCATAGTTTCCCCCAATTCGAAAAAGAACTTTTGGAAACGTTAGCTGGAGCAACCTTTTGCTCCTTTATGCCTGATGGAGAGTTCGACCCAAACTTGGTTCGCGAAGCTCAAGCGGAGCATATAGCGCTCTTGGTGAATTTTATATCGTTCGCATATCCCGGTGGCGGCGAGCATTTAAGCGTCCACACCTTTACGGTTAGTATCCCGAATGAAGAGCTTGATCTGGATAGCCGATTCAACCCCGGCAAAAAATCTGGATATCCGCTTAGACAGTTGAACCCAAGGCAATTTGATTTCGCCATGGATTATTTGGCCGACTTCGATCTTGAGGGGGTTGATCTACCGATCGAATATAAGAGAAGCGGCATGATTGTTGGAGGGCTATCTCATCTCAGCGATAACGGATCACCTCAGCATTTGATGATGCTGCGGGGCGTTGAGCCTGGGGTGCTGTTTCGTCACCTAAGCATGACGACCGATCAAGCTTCAGACGGCGGTCCTGCGATAAAGATGACTCAATCCACCGGCACATTGGAAATGAACCCATTCGATATTCGCACCGGCGAAATCTATAAGACAAGCGAAGAGCGAACCGGTGCAACTTGGAATGCTTGGCGATCATTTGGGGCATCGGCGGAGTATTACCCCATAAATAACAATCGTTTACAGGATTTTGTTGCAAAATTTCATTGGTATTCGGCAAAATGAATATTGCAGCACGAAAAACCAATCCATTCCCTGATGCGGGAGGAAGAGAGAAAAGGATAACTCCGAACATCGTCAAAGCAGCTAAGGAGAATAATACAGCCGGCGTAAAAAGTGCGCTTCGGTCTAATCCTGCCTGTGTTAACGACGTCGATAGCCAGACTCTCATGTCGGCCTTGCACTGGTCGTGCGCAAATCGGAATAGCGAAATTTACGATATTTTAGTCGCACAGGATGGTATCGATCTTCGTCCGACCAACAGTCGAGGACAAGAACCTGCAGAACTGGCAATGCGAAGTGGTGCATCGAAAATTGCAGACGATCTCCATAGACGCATTCACTTCCAAGATCACATGAGCGCCGATCCTTATGGGGGCGATTCAACTGTGACAATTTTCGATCCAGACCCCAGTTAAACTTTAGCATCCATTTGATTTGCAGTAGTTTAGCAGATATTCGGCTAATTGCTGACCGCAAGATGTGCGGTGTAGTACACCGCTATCTTGGCAAGGGAGCCCGCTGCGCGCCCCCGTTGCATCCCCCCGGCCTTTGGATGACCTCTAAGCCCACTTCTTTCACTTCAGCTTATGCGGCGGGTTACACCCGAGACCGCTCCAGTTTTCGTTACAGGTTGTGAGCCCTCGGTCATCCAACAAATCGTATCGCCGATTAATCACTCGAAACGGACGCCCGTTTCATCAGCGGTCAGGGTAATGGCCCCCGACACCCGCCAGCATGGAGACGTCGCTCTCCCTGCACCCATCGATCCCTTCAGGAGGATCAGGGGTCTATCGCGCCCCTTGAAACCCACTCGCAAGGGGCTTGGAGAAGTGCCTCTCCATCCCTGCACCCCGAACCTCGCACAAACGATTGGCCGTTTGACCGCCAGTTGGAAAGCAATCAATCGGCTAAGAGCAATTCAGCCAATCCATCTAGCTTTGCTTTCGTATGTTTCCATCTGGTGCAATGCCGATCCAGCAACGAATAGAAACGCTTGCTATGGTTGTGTTCCCGCAGATGGCATAACTCATGAACGATAACGTAATCGATACACTCACGAGGTGCACGAATAAGCCATGGATTGAGGTTGATTGATCCCGACGGAGAACAACTTCCCCATTGCTTTTTCATCGCCACCAATTTGACAGGTGGAGTGGTATCTACCCATCCAATTCCGTCGGCAACTTCTTCAAGGCGCTTTGAGAGGTAATCTTTCGCGCGCAGCCTATACCAAGCATTTAGACGACGCCTCACGGCAACTCGGTCAGCGATGGGAAGTTTGATTTCAATCCTTCCGCCTTTCAATTTGACTTCAGAACTTCTGTCCGACGTCTCGATGAGTTTAAGTTGATAGCGACGGCCCAAATAGAAATGCGTCTCACCGCTAACGTACTCGCGTGGCAGAACATGTTCGCGAACGGAATCCGCGTCGTCGAGTCTTCTTGAAATCCAACTCGCTCTTTTCATCAGTGCGCGCGTAATATCGGCCTTGGATGTGCTCGGCGGGGTCTCAACCTCAACAACCCCATTGGGGTGAACATGAATGCGGACTTTAGAAGTCAGGCCGGAGTTTTCGACAAGCCGATAGCTTATTCGCCTATCGCCATAGTTTATCGCTCCGTCCACTTTAGAAGTCCCCGCGCGCTAAGCCTAGTTTGGTCACCTCAACAATCTGTTCGATGATTGTTTTAGCCCGATCTAGTCCGAACCTTTTGAACAGAAGAGGCAACAGGCTCTTTCTAACAGCCGTCTCGATATTCTGCGGGCTCAGTGAGTTTTCAGCGACTGCATTTGTAACAACGGTATCTATTTTCGTCGCCAATTCGGGCAGCCCGTCAGTTTCTTCACCCGAATTAGTCGCGAGTTTCATGATGCCAAAATAAGCGGACGCGTGCTTGTTATCCTTTAAATGCTCAGGGATGCCTTCCACATCACGGTTCGAAATTTTTTCCTCGAATTCTTTGAACAAGGCGTACTGTTTGAAAGGATGATCAAACATAGCTTCGGCATCGGCGATTGCTTGCTTTAGAAGTTCAGAGAAGAAAGCTTGCGCATACGGATCATCAGCCAATTCCTGCTCGATGGTTCTTTTGACACGCGAGCGAATGATATCAGTCTCGTTCTTGATCTTCTCTTCCGACCACTTTTCTGGTTCTTCCTTTTGTCCAAGTTCATTGACCAGATAGACGCCTTCCGAGTCTTTGACTTCTTCGCCAACCACATGGCGGTCGACGAGACGCCGAATTTGCTCCTCGTAAGCGCTATAGTCGATTGTTTCTTGGGCATCCTTCTTGGCTTCGCGACGCAGCTCACTGAAGAATTTCAGATCCTTTTTGTATGTCGAGATTTGCTGCTCGCTGATTGAAGCATCATCGAAAAAGGAGCGAGAGCTCAGAGCAATTTTGAGGCACATGCCAAACTCGGTGAGAGCCTCATAGAAGTCTTCCCGAACTTTCTGGCGCGTATCAATCGCGTTGCCATCGTCATCAACTTCGAGGTTGGGGATCAGGACATGCCTGAATTGTTCCCGGTCTGCTTTGTTTTTAACGCCGTCAAAAATAGCCCACAAATTGGCGTGCAGAGAGGGCAGTCGTTTGTACTCCGTCGAGACTTCGGAATAGAGCCCTTCAATATCATCGATGTCGAAGCCACCTTGGGTGCGTTCAGCGAGGTCTTGATAGTTTGTGATTGCCGTATCGAGTTCGCTCAGAATGCCGCGATAGTCGATCAGAAGACCATATTTCTTCTCTTCGTGGAGGCGGTTCACTCGCGCAATGGCTTGAATAAGGTTGTGCTGCTTCAGTGGCTTGTCGATGTACAGGACAGCGTTCTTTGGCTCATCAAAACCCGTCAGGAGTTTATCAACGACGATTAGAATATCGGGGTCACCAGGTTCGCCAAAATCTTCGATAATTTGGCGCTCATATTCTTCGACATCGCCTTTGACATTGTCTTTCCACCATTGCTGCACTTCCGGCAGCTCCGTTTCATCAACGTCACTATGGCCTTCGCGCGTATCTGGTGCTGAGATGACGACTGCACTCGTGACTAGGCCGGTAGCGTCCAATTCCTTCTTGTATCGAATAGCCGAAAGTTTGCTGTCGGTTGCCAATTGGCCTTTTAAGTCCTTGCCGAGTTTTTTGAAATTCTCACTGAAGTGAACGGCAATGTCCCAAGCGATTAATTGGATGCGAGCGGCTGAACCATAAAGCTGGCCACGCTTGCCATACTTTTCCTTGAGATCGCTCTTCTGCTTGTCGGATAGGCCGACAGTGATCTTGTCGAACCAGTTATCAATTGCGGCGGCATTGATGTCGAGGACAGGTTTCCGCTCCTCATAGAGCAGTGGCGTCACTGTGCCGTCATCGACTGCGCGCTGCATGGTGTACGCATGGACGATGGGACCAAACTTGTTGGTCGTCTTGTCGTTCTTAAGCAGCGGGGTTCCCGTAAAGGCAACATAAGAAGCATTCGGCAGAGCTTTACGCATACGCTCGTGGTTCTCGCCGCTCTGGCTTCTATGTCCCTCATCAACAAGAACGATGATGTTTTCGGATGGGTTGTAGCACTCAGGAAGCTTAGCGGCTGTGCCGAACTTGTTGATGATGGAAAAGATAATCCGCTCATTACCCTTTCCGATACGTTTTGCGAGATCGCGACCCGTCGCAGCTTTAGCTCTGTTCTCTTCCTTCTTCAGGCTTTTCACTTCGCCAAGGGCGCCGCCACTCAAAAACGTTTTTGCTAGCTGCTTTTCCAGATCAACGCGGTCTGTCACGACCAGAACCCGGCACTCAGTGAGGTTCTTATGCAAGAGCAAAGCCTTGCAGAGAAAAACCATCGTCAGACTCTTTCCCGAGCCTGTTGTGTGCCAGATCACGCCACCTTCACGAGCGCCATCAGGTCCGACCGTTGAGATGCGCTCGATCAAAGCTTTAATACCGAAAACCTGCTGATAGCGTGCGGCTACTTTGCCGATTTTTCTATCAAATAGAATGAAGAAACGGACGAACTCAATGATCCGCTCTTTTGACAGAAGGCTTATCAGAATCCGATCCTGATCGGTGATGAATTGTTCACCCTGCCACAGCTTTTGAAAGTGCCGTTGAACACTTTGAGGTTTTCCGAAAAGCAGCGCATCGCGCTCTTCGAGTGAAAGCGGCTTGTTCTTGATCGCAGTAAAATCAGCTTCCTGAATTTGTTCCTCTCTCCACTTTGCCCAGAACTTCTTCGGCGTTTTCGAAGTCGCGTAACGGCCTTCTGTGCCACTGATTGACATGAGCAATTGCGAATAAGCGAATAGATGCGGAACTTCGTCGGCTTTTTGATTGCGAATGGTCTGGCTAATGCCCTCATCGACCATCGACTTGTTCGGATTGCCGGAGTCTGGGCGTTTTGCCTCAATGACAGCTATCGGCAGGCCATTGATGAAACACACGATATCAGGACGACGGGTATGCGTTCCGTCTGCCGCTAGAACTTCAAACTCTTCGGTGACGATGAAGCTGTTGTCCTCAGGATTGTCCCAGTCGATGATCTTGACGGTTGTCGAGTGCTTTTTGCCCTCGACAAACTCTGTCACCGTAATGCCAAGCGTCATCGCATTGTAGAGGCGCTCGCTCGCCGTTATCAGCCCCTCCTGCATTCCAGGCGCTGACAGGTCACGGACGATCTGATCAATGGCGTTCATAGACAGAGAATAGGTCTGCCCTTTGAACTCGAAGCGACGCTTCTTGAGTTCCTCGATCAGCACGCTCTTCAGGATGACGGCTTTGTTTCCGCCGCGCATGGCCGCGCAGTCAGGTGCGGATAGGAACTTCCAGCCAAGCGAAATCAGCGTTTGGAGGGCGGGTATGTGAGCTGAGTATTGCTCTGCTGTGTTGGGAGCTGACACGTCAGATCGCCCTTTTGGAATTGGTTACGTAACGCTGACCCGTCAGCGCTGCCTCATAGAGGCTATCGTCGAGGAACCGCAAAAATTGCTTTGCAAGTGCTTTGTCTTGAGGAACTTGGAGCGCGCCGTTATCCAGTGTGAGATTAAGCCCCGTGGCGGCGGCTCTCGTTTGAATTTCTTGCGGGGTGTAGTTGTTCAAAACGCCCGAATTGATAACCTTGTGGACGAGCTTCCTGATTGTTTGAGTGGCCTCTGCTTTGAACGAATCCAAGTCATCGAAATTCAGAGAAGCATGCGCTGCTAGACCGTCAATGTCGGTATCAGTGGCTTCCTGATAGAATTCGGTCAGATCAAATATCGCGCGCAGATTGTGGTAGCTGTCGAACTTGACGACGCCATTTTCGACAACGCATGCAAGGCTAGAACCGATTGTAAATGCTGCCTCCGTAAGCTCCCTAAAATTGTTGTTCTGGAGAAGCAGTGCGTTTCTTCTGTTCAAAAACTGACGCGCGGTAAAGCGCTGGATCAGTAACCGCTTGTTCCCAGCAGCTCCCTCGGACGTAAATAGCGCGCGGATGTTTTCCCCATCAAAGTTGGCAGTATCAATCACAGGCAATGCCAGCGCGTTGCCTGCGGCTGCATCAATGAGCGCCTGCACCTCATCGTTCACATTGAGGGTGAGCAGTTCGTCCTCATCAGGATTCCAATCGCCGTCAAATGCCGTCTCGTTTGGGCGATCCTGTTTGAACGCCGCTTCCTGATTTCTAAAAATGGCTTCGATGCCATTCTGCACCTGGTGGCTCATAGGGATGCGTTTTATCACATCTCCTTGAGCGGATTTACAATAAGCGAGAAGCGTCATTCGCAACCTCCTTCTTTGGGAAGGTCAATGACGATGTATTCAGTAAGCTGACCGACCGTCAGGCACTGTTTTGCGGATCGCAATTCCTTCTTGGTAATGAGAACATATGAGACACCTTCTTCAGTGCTCACCTTATAAAAATGCCATCCCAGCAATCCGAGCAGTGGATTGAAGTGGTAGCCATATCCTGTGCTAATGACCAAAACAAAGATGATCATCGTGGGCACGAGAATGTTCCAGTTGAGGTCGCCAAATTCAGACGTGAAGAGCGGCGAAAGGTAGAGCAGGATAAACGTGATGTACTCTCTATCTGCTGCTTCAATTGACGTAACTTTGAATTGGGAGCGCTCAAGGTTTTTCTTACAGTACCAGAGGAGCGCAACCATCAAGACGACAAGAGCGATTGCCCCACCGACCAAGCCAAGCGCGGCTTGGCATTTGCCGTCGCTGTAAAGCACCCAGGCATAAACAAGCGACATTGGCGCGAGTGCCGTTCCAGTCAACATCAGCTTTGCGAGAGTGCTAAGCATTGGCGGCCTCCGCGATTTTGACGCGGCGTTTGCCGGTGAGGAGCTGCTGCATCAAGGCTCGCTTTTCCTCTCGAAGACGCACCAGGTCGTCTTCGTACTTGATGATTTTTTGCTGAGCGGAGCTAAGCAGATCGGCAATCTGTCTCTGTTCCTCAAGGGAGGGGATCTTCAAAGTGCATAACCCAATTTCCCCGAGATTTATTTTCTTTGGGAATGCAACATGTATGGTTCGTTTCCAAAGTTCTCGCTGAAAGCGATCCGAATTAATCACTTCTGCGAGGAAGGGAGAGTGCACGCGATTAACATTCGACTTGATGAGCGAAAGGCTAACATAAAAAGATGCCCTCACATCCCAATCTACAAGCTTTGCCGTTCCAATGTCGCCTATACGCGTCATCAGAATATCGCCTTTTTCGATTTTTACGCGTCGACACTCGTCTATAAACACCTGTTCTGAAACAAATTTTGTTTGAGAAAAGTCATTCTTCGTAACGTGCTCCACACTATAAAAGGGAACACCAGCATCAACGTAATTTGGGGTTTGGTGAGTCCCGTCGTAGATTTTCACGACATCAGCAAGGCAAACGTCTTCCCACTCCCCATCAAATCCCGGCAGGCGTTTTTTGCCTGTGAGGAGTTGCTGCTTGAGAGCTTTTTTCTGGGCGTGACTGTTCGCGATCAGTTTCTCGGTCGTCTCAATCGCCCGATCCCAGGTGGCTAGAATTTTGCCAATTGAGCGCTGTTCCTCGATTGGTGGAAGAGTTAGTGAAATTTTCACGAACTCTTTTGATTTAATTCCTGTAGCTGTTGAACCTGATGACCTCTTGAAAATTTCGTTCTGTCCCACTGGGGACAAAAGATAGTTTAGCAAGTAATCACTATCCAGAATTCCCTCTTTAGGTCGTAGCGTTATAGCGCGCTGGCCGACGGCATAACGCCCTTCACTCGGAAACATACATGCATTCCCTAGCGGTGCCTCTGTGGTGAAAAGAACATCAGAGCCACAAGGACGCCCTCGATTCATCCAGGTCTCATAAAGGTCTGCCTCGATAAACTCCTCATGGGATAAGTCCAATTTGCCGAAACGGATGTTTCGCGCAGTGATCAGGCGAACGCCAATGTTAGACTTTGGTGGCGCTTTCCCGCGATAATCAATGACTTTCTCTAGGGCGTCTTTAATTGTTGTGTTCTTCCATCCATCAGGAGCCATAACCAAGCTCCTTCAGATAGCCAACCATCTGTGCTTCCAGATCGGCGAGTTCTGCCTTTAGCTTTTCACGCTCTTTGCGCACCGACATGAGGTCGATTTCTTCTTCTTCCTCGAAGGTATCGACATATCGAGGGATGTTGAGGTTGAAATCATTCTCGGCCATCTCTTCCGGTGTGGCGAGATGGGCGTATTTGTCGACGCCTTCAGGATCGCGATCCATGTAGGTCTTCACGATCTTAGCGATATGCTCATCGGAAAGTTGGTTCTGGTTCTTACCCGAGACGAACTCGCGGCTTGCGTCGATGAACAGGACGCCTTTGTCAGATTTGTTCTTTCGCAGAACAAGAATAGCAGCGGGAATTCCCGTGCCGTAGAAAAGCTTTTCCGGAAGGCCGATCACAGCATCGAGGACATTTTCTTCGACCAGTTTCTGGCGGATTTTGCCTTCGCTAGAGCCACGGAACAGCACCCCATGCGGCACAACCACAGCCATGCGCCCCGTTTTGGGCTTCATGGTTTCCATCATGTGAAGAATGAAAGCATAGTCGCCCTTGGTTTTGGGCGGGATGCCACGGCGGAAACGCCCGAACTTGTCATTCTCCGCCGTTCCGTGCCCCCATTTATCCAGCGAGAATGGTGGATTGGCGACCACGATATCGTAATGCTTCAGGCTATCTTCACCATCGAGCAGTTTGGGGTTGCGGATCGTGTCGCCCCACTCAATGCGGTGATTGTCCTCGCCATGCAGGAACATGTTCATCTTGGCGAGCGCCCAGGTGCTGCCAATCGCCTCTTGTCCGTAGAGGGCGTATTTTTTGGAACCGTTATTCTCGATCTGAATGCGGCGTCCGCATTTCATGAGCAGCGAGCCAGACCCACATGCGGGGTCGCAAATTTCATCGCCTTCCTTAGGTGTAACCAGTTCGGCCATGAGTTCGGAGACTTCGGGCGGGGTATAAAATTCCCCCGCTTTACGGCCTGAGTCGGCAGCAAATTGCTTTATGAGGAACTCATACGCGTTACCGATAATATCCAACTTGCCGATGCGGCTTGGGCGCAGGTTGAGCTTATCCTTGGCGAAGTCTTCAAGCAGGTGGCGCAGAAGCTCGTTCTTGGTGGCCTCTTCGCCCAGCTTGTTGGCGTTAAAACTGATGTCCTGGAACACATCACGCAGCTTGGCGATATTGGCTTCTTCAATGGCGTGCAGCGCCTTGTCGATGCGCTCACCGTTTCCGGCTTCGTGGCGGCGCTTATAGAGCGTATAGAAGTTAGCGCTTTCAGGAAGGATAAAACGCTCATTCTTAAGCATCTCGGCGATCAGCTCGGGCTCATCGCCATACTCTTCTTTGTATTTATCGTAGTGATCCTGCCAGACATCGCTGATGTATTTCAGGAAGAGCATGGTCAGGACGTAATCCTTATAGACCGCGCCATCGACCGTGCCACGGAAGGTGTCACAGGCCTCCCATACGGCCTTGTTGATTTCGTCTTGTTTGATTTGTGTGCTCATGAATGCGCCCCCTTAAATTGTTTGAAGAGGCCAATCGCAATGGCCTCAGATTGTTGTGTGCTAAGCTGAATAAGTCGGTTGAGTGCCGCACGTTCTTTTTGAGATGCGCGCCAGAATTCGACGATGAGCTCTTGTTCGCGAAGTGGCGGAACAACAATGGGCAGTGCCTCAAGCGCAGGACGCCGGATTGTCATTATGGCCTGCGTACCGACAGCCGTAACCCTGAAATAGTTCTGTGCCGGCGTCTGATTGATCTGCCAGGCAAGGAATTCTGGGTGGAGCTTGTGGGTGTCCTTGATGCTCAAGACGTAGAAATGCGGCGAACAAACTGCTCGCTCGTCCGAGTCGGCAATAGGATAGGCAAAGTTCTTCACGCCGCGCGAAGCAAAGATCACATCACTGGAAGTAAGCCAGCGATGTTTGCGCCCGGACGGAAGCTCGACTCTCGCAACGGAAGGCCAATCGATGCCCGTTTCTGGGTCAACGTTCTTCAGCTGAATGAAGGCCGCATCGCCCTCGTCGAGCGCCTCGGCGGAGCCACGCAGCGGGTAGCCAGCCGATATCGCGGCGACCTCTTTAAGTGTTACGGAAAATGATGCAGCATCTGTCATGCTGCGAATATAGGTGTTCGAACCATATCCTGTCAATCATAAATTTTTTGCCGCATGACGCATGATGCAAAAATTCCTTTTGCTTTTTCCCGTTAAAGTAGTTATACTAGAGGAATGGAATCGGCTAATCATACAAATCGGGGGAAATGGTCACAGGCAGGCGTCCCACATAAAGGATGGGTGTGTGTGGGAGTCGAAGATCTGGGCGAGCCCAATCAGCTCTGCGAAATGTGCGAGAGTGCCGATGTTCGTTATGTACACCTCATGGAACACGCTCAATATACGGGAACACTCAGCGTGGGATGTGTTTGTGCGGAGCACATGGAAGCGGACTACGTAAATCCTCGCGTTCGCGAGCAGCGGCTCCGCAACGCTTCTCGCAGACGAGTCACCTGGGCGAAGCGCCAATGGCGCACTTCCATGAAAGGGAATAGCTACCTCAACACTGAGGGCTTCAATATTTCAGTATTCAGATCAAAAGATGGATCACGAGGTTGGGGCATTTCTGTCTCTAACCGCGCGAATGGGCGACCTCAGTTTAGTCGCCGAAAATATCACACTGAAGAGCAGGCCAAGGCTGCAGCTTTGGACGCTTTGCTCTGGGCAAAAGAGCATCTTTAACACTGTTTAGCTCGCATCGGCTTCGCCGACCGGGCTCTCGTGAACCGAGCCAGCGTGGCGGCTGTCTCGGCCATCCGGCTTCGATCCCTAGCGTAGGACTTAGGGGCCAGCCCCTCAGCGCACTTCGATGAAAATAGACGGTCTCCCGAGGCTCGCAGGTGTGCTGCTGCGCCCGCCGTCGATTTTCACGCTCCGTTTGCACACCCCGTTCTCGGCGAAGGCCAAGGTTGCATGAGCAACCCTTACCTGACGGAGGTCTTGAAATGACAAAGAACGGAGAAATCAGAATATATGTAGCCTGTCTCGCAGCCTATAATAACGGCTATCTGCACGGAGCTTGGATCGATGCCGCGCTTGGCGAAAGCGCAATCTGGGATCAGATCAACGAGGTTTTGAAAACCTCACCTATGCCAGATGCGGAAGAATGGGCAATCCATGACAATGAAGGCTTCGAAGGGCTGAATATCTCTGAATACGAAGGTATTCAAAGCGTCGTGGAAAAGGCCGAATTCATCGAAAAGTATGGCCGCTTGGGCGCGGAGCTGGTCACTTATTACGGTGATTTGGAGACAGCGCGCAAAGCGCTCGAAGACGATTATGCTGGCGTCTATAAATCTCTTGCCGAGTTTGCTGAAGAGCTGACGGAGCAGTCCACGCAGATTCCCCACTCGCTGCAATATTATATCGATTATGAGCGTATGGCGCGTGACCTTGCCGTGAATGATGTTCTGGCCATTGAGCTGGGCTTTGACGAAATGCATGTTTTCTGGAGCCGTTAATATGAGCTACCAGACCTATGAAATCGAATGGCAGGGGATCAGGATTTGTATCCGTTACGCCCCAGTTAAATGGAACGTCATTTCTCACATTGAGATTGAAACCTTAGAGCCAGCGCGGGCACCCTTGCCGATAACACCGACTGGCTATCTCTCTCACCACATTCCAATAGGGAGTGTTGAAGCTGAATTCGACAATGTTGCGGATTGCATTTTGAGCTGGCTGGATGAGCGTGCGCAATCAGCGGAGTGGCAAGACTATCTTTCAAGTACAATTCAAGGCGAACTTTTTTGAGTTCGCCTTGAGCGTGGAGCTAAAGTCCAAACTGACGTTTCACCAATTCGCGGCGAATTGCAGCCTTCAAAATTTCGGCTTCGCGGGCTTGCCGCGAAGCTGGCTCGGCTGATGCCGCCGAGTTGAACGCTTTGGCCAGCAAAGCGTAGAGTTCGCTAAGGCTTTTGTTTGATAGATCAGTGTTTACCGAGTGAAGCATTTTATCCTCCATTTCTCTGGAGGCCCCGCCAATCGGAGCCTTTCTGGCTCCTCCCGACCATCCTGCCTAAGCAAAGGCCTCCGGTGGCGGTGGTTACAGAGTTGGAGGATTGCTCGCGCGGTTAAGCGCGCAATCAAAACAGAGGTTAGCGCTCGAGATCACGCTCGCCGGATCGTCCTCGTTCACCTCGTCTCAGCCGATCTAAACGTTCACGCGCGGATAGTTTTGTAGGCACTTTCTTTGGTTTTGAATTTGTTTCCTGTTGTGCTTTTTCACGGGAATTGGTGGAACTCTGAGTGTTCTGGCGGAATTGCTGTTTGAAGGCTTCTTGTTCGCGATCTAGTGCATTCTTCTGATGTGTTGCTTGTTGAGGACTGTCAGCAGTTTTCGCACGCCCGCCTTCTTCTGATGAACGGTTCGGCTCGCTAGGACGCGAGATTTCAACCTTCGGCACGCTTCGTTCTTCCTCGGCTAAGAACTGCTTTCTCGCAGGCTCAGGCGGTTTTCTGGCCGAAGCTTGTTTTTCCGGAGAAGCGGAGGCTTTTGACGGAGCAATTCCTCGCTTCATCTCACGATAATTTGCAAAATCATGGTACAGCTTGAGGAGCGATGTCTCTCGACCTTTACGCGCGGATTGCAAACGTTCCTGAATACCCCGTCGTTCAGCTAGTTGTGCGGACACCATCGCATCGCGTTGTCGCCTGTCTCTTTCGAGCGACCAGAGAGCCTCCATCTCATTTTGCTTTTCCAGTGCTTTGTGCTTTCCGCTGAGGCGATCCCATAAGCCAAGCATGCCATTGCGAAAGCGTTCGGCGCGAATACGTTGTTCTGTCTCATTGCGCTGTCGAATACCAAGATCAAGGCGCTCGCGTTCAAGCCGATGTTTGTTAGCGAGGCTAAGCCTTTCAGCTTCAATTTTATCGATATTGGCCTTTGCCTTTTGCCGGATTTGGCTCGCGTAGTTCTGAATTTTGGGGAGATACTCGGATGCGATCTGCTTTCTGGCTTGCTCTGGGCTAGGCAGGTCATCAGGAGCCCCAAGACGCGCACGAACCTCTTTTGTCTTTCGGCCCAGCATTCTCGGCACGGAAAAAGGCTCTCCATCAAATGACATGGCGATATGGCCTCGCCGATCACCCTTGGCGAGATAAAAGCCACGCTCCTTGAGCGCATGAGCAAAGGAACTCTTGGAATCCGAAAGTGACCAAGCCTCTTGTATCAGTGTTTTGACATCACCAGCATGTCGGCCTGCTCGTTTGGCCTGTTGCCATTCATCAAGCGTGAAATTGCGCGGATCACGATTTCTCTTGTCGATCAATCCTGGCGGCATTCGCCACCCATTTTCGAGATATTGCTGGCGCGAAACCTCCTGAAGCTTGTTCTTAAAAAATGGTAGTGGTTTTGCCGTCATAGTCTCGGCATCAATGCGGCTCCACACCGCGTGGCAATGACGCCGCCCTTCTTTTTCGTGAAATAAGACAACACGGGGCTGTCCAATGAGCCCAGTGCGTTCTTCAATCGATTTGAGGGCATTTTCGAAAGTTTCGATGGATACATTCTCAGTTTGTGGCGGATTTAGCGAAACCGAAAACAAGAATTGCTTACATTTCGTACCTTGAGAAATGGCCTCAGCTTCGCGGAATGCGCCAAGTACATCTTCTGCGAGGAAGCCTCGCACCTCGTGAATTTCGACGTGCTCATTCTCCTCAGTCTTCATCAAATGAAGAGCAAGTTGTTTAGCGCCTCCGCGCTGAGAGCCCTTCAGAATCATGACGGCTCCAAATCGGAACGTTGCCCCAAGGCGCGTAGCAACTCCATGCGCATGAGTTGGATTTCGGCGCAGGCGCGTCGGATATTCCGTTCCGTCTCAGGAGTGACTGGCAATGTACCAATGTTCGCGGCTTTTGCGAGCTGATTGAGATTGTTGGCAATGCGCGATTGTCCAAGCAGCGCCAACAACTTCGCCAAACTTTGTTTGTCCTTGATAGGGCGTCTTAGTCTTGAACGCGCGCGGCGCGTTCCAATGCCGCTACCATCGAAAATCTTGTCTTTGATGAATGCACCGAGAGGCATGTCGCCCGCGAGTTCCTCTAAACGTGCACGCTCTTCAAAAGTCAGTCTGAGTGAGAATGGAGGAAGCTTTTTGCTCATGCTTTCTCCCTGCGTTTGACACGGAGGGCGTCATTCGCAGGGAAATTTAGAGTTTCAAGCAGTTGATTCCATTGGTAAAGTGTTTCGAACAATGTGTTCGAACCTTCTCCGCCAAGGTGCGCCATTTATTTATATAAATCAATAGCTTGGGAATTCACTCCGATGCAAGTTGCTGCTTACGTGAGAAATGCGCGTAGTCAGAGGGAGCTTCGCCGACCCCATCCGGGGTTCACGTTGCGCAGGGATGGAAAGCGAATGCATCCAGTACTCTCAACCGCAACGAGCTGGTTGTCGCCAAATTCGAATCTCACATGACGCGCCAGCTCCCAATCACCAGCTCCCAATCAAATGACGCTCCAGCGCGGTGCAGCGGTCATTCAGTGGTGCCCCCAAGATCGTAAGCGATGCGGCTGTCCCATCCAGTAGTTGAGTTGCGCGTCACTGCGGGGTCCGGGATCTACTGCTCCCAATGAGGAGCAAAGCTTTGCAACAAACAGTGCAGCATTTGTTGGAAACGAACGATCGGGGGGTGACCCGTCTCGACGTTCTGGAGGGGCCGACGGGCCGGCCCAGCTGGACGGCGGAGAAGAAGGCTTCGATTGTGGCGGAGAGCTTCGTGCCTGGGGCCAGGGTCGGCGATGTCGCCCGTCGGCACGGGCTGACACCGCAGCATCTGACTTCGTGGCGGCGTCTGGCCCGTGAGGGCAAGATCGTCTTGCCGGCGGAGGAGATGGTCGGGTTCGCCCCGATCGTCGTGGAGGACGAGCGAGAGGACGCACCGGAGACGCCATCATCGCAGGCGTCCGTTCCCATCGAGATCGAGATGGACGGTCTCATGGTGCGTGTGCCGGCTGATATCGCCACCGACCGACTGGCGGAGATCATCGCGGCCCTTCGTGCCGCCCGGTGATCGTTCCGTCCCAGAACGTCCGGGTGGTGATCGCGACCAGGCCGGTGGACTTCCGCAAGGGACATGACGGGCTGATGGCGGTCGCCGAGAAGGAGCTGGGTCTCGATCCGCATTCGGGTCTCATCATTGTCTTCCGTGCCAAAAGGGCCGACCGGATCAAGGTGCCGTTGTGGGACGGCTCGGGTCTTGTGATGGCCTACAAGCGGCTGGAGGATGCCAAGTTCGCCTGGCCGAAGATCCGTGACGGCGTCATGCGATTGTCCCGTGCGCAGTTCGAGGCCCTGTTCGAAGGGCTCGATTGGCGGCGGGTTCATGCCCGCAGAGTGCGTGCGCCAGCGGTGGTTGAGGCGTGATTCTCCGGCTGAACCGTACCATATCCTCCGTATGCTGGATGGCTATGCCTGCAAGGCTTGTGCACAAGGCGTCATCCAGGCGCCGAGCCCGCCGCATCTCATCGAAGGCGGGATGCCGACCGAGGCGCTGATCGCTCATGTGCTCATGACCAAGTACGGCGATCATTGCCCGCTCTACCGGCAGGCGGGCATCTTCGCCCGCTCCGGCATCGAGTTGGATCGCTCAACCCTCGCAAACTGGGTCGGCAAGGCGTCCTTCCACCTGTCCCCACTGGTCGATCGCATGCTTGAGCACCTAAAAGCGTCAATCCACGAGCGACTGTGTTGTGTTTCGGACCATATTTGAGGAAACCCGAGCAATGCTTCGCAAGCAAGATGGCCAAGACTACGCCATCATACCCCCATCCACGAGAAGATCGGCGCCTGTAATATAGGAGGCATCGTCGGAGGCGAGAAACAAGACGGCGCGCGCAATCTCGATGGGTTCGCCGATACGTTTGAGCACCGTTCCCTGGCTTATCTTCTCGATCCAGTCCGGATCGGCTGACCCGCGCAACTGATCGGTATTGATCGGGCCGGGCAAAATCGCGTTGACCCGAATTCCTTGCGGCGCCAGATCGTAGGCTCCGGATCGGGTAAGCCCCCGCACTGCGAATTTCGATGCCGGATAATGGGCCAGCCCGGCGGCCGACCGCAGGCCCCAGGCCGAGGAAAAATTCACGATCGCACCGCCGCCGGACTCTCCTATGAGCGGCGCGGCATGGTGCATGCCGAGAAACACGCCCCGCTGGTTGACGTTCACCATCCGGTCGAAATCCTCCTCCGTCGTCTCGAGGATGGAACCCTCTGCGGCAATGCCTGCGCAGTTGATCAGGATGTTGAGACCGCCAAAGGCTTCCCTGGCCGCTGCCACGGCCTTTTCCCACTGATCGGATTTGCTGACATCAAGCGGCTGAAAAGTCGCGGCCTCTCCGATGGAATCGGCAACGGCCATGCCCCGCTCGCTGTCAAAATCCGCCACCAGGACCCGCGCGCCCTCGCTGGCGAACAGACGGGCCGTAGCTTCTCCCAAACCCTTGGCGGCGCCCGTAACGATGGCTGATTTGCCGTCCAGTTTTCCCATGATATCTTTCCTTGTGTTCTTTGTGTCCGGACATCCGCCGGACAGGGAATTTTCGCTTTTGTTTCGCTTAGACGCCGCGTGAGCCGTCGAGGTTTGCGCTCGCCACGTCAGATTGCGGTATACCCGCCATCGACGAGGAAATCGGCGCCCGTGACGTAGCCGCTTTCGTCGGAGGCCAGATAAAGCGCGCAGGCGGCGACCTCCTCCGGCTCTCCGGGGCGTTGCACCAGAAAGCTTTCGCCGAGGGATTTCATGACGGCGGGGTCGTTGATGAAGGGTTCGGTCTGCGCCGTGCGGATGAAGCCCGGCGAGATCGAGTTGACCCGAATCTTGTGCGGGGCGCCTTCCGCGGCCCATTGCCGGGTCATCGCGACGACCGCGCCCTTGGCGGCGTTGTGCGCAAGCGCACCCTGCGCCCGGGCGCCGATCCTGGCCGCGATCGAGCCGGTATTGATGATCGAGCCGCCGCCGCGCTCGACCATGTGCGGCCAGGCTTCGCGCGTGAGGAGGAAGACGATATCGATCTCTTCGCGCAGGGTCCGCGAGAAGGTCTCGTAGGTCATCTCGGGAAAGAAATCGAAATAGGCCATCGCGGCGTTGTTGTAGAGGATGTCAAGCCCGCCGAAATGGTCGATGGCAAATTTCATCATCTGGCTTGCGCCGTCGGGCGTGGACAGGTCGACCGGCTGGAGCGACACCATCTCGCCGCCCAGTTCCCTCACTTCGGCGGCGACCTTTTCGCCGTTCTCCTGGTTGAGATCGCCGCCGACAACCTTCGCGCCTTCGCGGGCAAAGGTCATCGCCGCTGCGCGTCCCATGCCACTGCCCGTGCCGGTAACGAGCGCTACTTTGCCTGCAAGTCGTCCTGTCATCTTATATCTCCTCAATGCCTGGTGCCCGATTCTCGGGAGCCGCAATTAGGGCCATTCTCGGATCACTTGAGCGCCGGAATGACTCCTGCTGTCGGGATCGATATGAGACGCTCGCCAAGCGCCGCAAGACGGCACACAGATGATACCGAAGTCACGGGAGGAGAACGGCTCGGGTCTTCCTGGAGACTATCCGGAGTGAATTACTTTGGATGGGGACAGATGCTCTTTGCCCCGACACCTCGGTTCGACGGGAGAAGCACATTTGCACGATACATAACTCAGATCGCCTTCCTGATCACTGGACCGAAAGACCAGCCGCAGATCCCGGATCGGAGTGCCTATGTTTCCGTATCGTGCCGCGCCTGTGCCGCTTCGATCTGCGTCAGGTGGCGGAACGCCCACATGCCGACCGACTGGATTGGATCCGACAGCGAATGCCCCAGATCGGTCAGCGCATAATCGACTCTGGGCGGGGTGGATGGCGTGACCGTCCGTTTGACGAGGCCGTCGCGTTCAAGATTGCGCAGCGTTAGTGTCAGCATCCGCTGCGAAATGCCGTCGATACCGCGTTTGAGTTCGCTGAATCGCAGCGATCGCTCGCGGAGCAGCATAATGACCAGCACACTCCACTTCCCGGCAATGCTGGAGAGCACGCGTGAGACTCGCAGGCAGTCGGCCATATTGTGGATGGCGGGCTCGGTTCGGTCCATGTGACCTCGGTATCATCTGTGTGCCGTCTTGCGGCTCTTGGTCGTGGCTTCGTATATATACCAAGTTACAAATAAGAACCAAGCGCCGGCGTGGAACAGCTTCTCACACCGTTGTGAGACCGAGGAGCCCGGGACGCTGATGCGCCTCGTTGTCAACGACCGGAGCAATCACATGAATGAGACCATCGACCTCAAAAGAGCCATCTATCCCGACCTTGGCGATCGGCGGGTCGTCATCGCTGGTGGCACAGGAGATGTTGGTGAAGGTATCGTTCGGACATGGCTGAAGACCGGCGCGCATGTGATCGTGCCGTCGCGCACCGACAGTAGGGTGGAACAGTTCCGGCAAGTGCTGTCCGACATCGGCCAGCCCATAAATCTGGACTTCGTGACGGGCCGCTACAACAGTTTTGATGAGGCGCAGGCGATGACCGAGTCCATCACGACCAAATACGGCCCGGTTACGGATGTCATCGCCTCGATCGGCGGCTGGTGGCAGGGCAAGCCCCTGTGGGAGGTCGATACGGACGAGTGGCAGCGCTATTTCGTCGGTATGACTACAACCCATTTCGCCATGGCCCGGGCCTGGAGCCCCCGCCTGCCGCAGACCGGCAGCTATCAGTTGATCCTTGGCGGCAGCGCGGTCGAGCCAGTGCCGAACGCCTCGATCATCAGTATGCAGCAGGCGGCGTTATTGATGATGCGCCGTGTCCTGTCCGCCGAGGCGGGCGACCGGCACCGCGTGGCCGCCCAGATTTTGGGGCCGGTGGTCACCCGCGCGCGCAAACGCATCGACCCCGCCTGGGTATCGAATGAGGAAGTCGGACTGGCCTCTGCTGGGATCGCCGCCGATGCCGGTGCAAAGGATGCAGACTACGTATCCTATGACAAGGCGCAGATGCAGGAGACGCTGAAAGGGCTGCATGTCTATCCGAAGTGAAAGCCGGCGGCGCCGCAGCCGATTGCATATCATGACCATGAGGAGACCATCGTGAAAGCGATCCAATACGAGACGTTCGGAGAGCCTGAAGTTCTGAAGATCGTCGACATCGATGTCCCCCATGCAGGGCCGGGCCAGGTGCGGATCGCGGTGCGCGCCGCCGGCGTCAATCCTGCGGACTGGAAACGGTTCACGGGGTTTTTCCGAGATTTCATGCCGATCGAATTCCCCGCAGGGGTTGGGTTCGAAGCCGCCGGGATCGTGGACGAGGTTGGCGAGGGCGTGACCGGCGCTACCATCGGTGATGCCGTTTTCGGGCTTGGCGCCAATACGCTGGCGGAACACGCCGTGCTTTCAAGCTGGGCCGCCAAACCGGACGAGATGCCCTTCGAGGTTGCCGGGGGACTCGCCGTCGTCGCGGAAACCGGACTGCGCAGTCTTGACCAGGTTGGCGTGAAAGACGGAGAGACGCTTCTGGTGAGCGGCGCGGCGGGCGGGGTCGGCTCGGCCATTATCCAATTCGCGCGCCATCGCGGGATCACCGTCATCGGTACGGCCAGCGAGCCGAAGCATGACTATCTACGTGGGCTCGGCGCCATCCCGACGACCTACGGGCCGGGCCTGGCCGAACGGGTGAAATCGCTCGCGCCCCAGGGCGTGGACGCTGCGCTGGATCTCGCCGGTTCCGGCAATATTCCCGAACTGATCGCGATTGTCGGGGAGCCTTCACGGGTTCTTTCGATCTCCGATTTCTCTGCGCCCGAGCATGGCGCACAGTTCTCCACCCAGCCCCAGGAGCATCCGGAACACGCCCTTGCAGAGGCGGCGCGGCTCTATTCGGAAGGCGCCTTCAGCCTGCATGTCGAGGCCTTCCCGCTGGCGCAAGCCGGGGACGCCTTTGCGCTCAGCATCAAGGGGCACGTTACCGGCAAGCTCGTCATATCCATCACTTGATCGGGAAGGGAGGCAAGCCAGCATGATACAGAAAGAAAAAGGACACAAAGAGATGACCACCCTTTTGACACCTGTCGTTTCCACGCAGCGGGCTGCACTTGGTAGCAGTTTTACTGCCCGCCGGGTGGAACCGGAGCGCTTCCACGGCGCGGCCGATCCCATCATGGGGTTCGATCATTACCGCATGAACGCGGTCACCTTCGCGCCCCATCCCCATGCCGGATTCTCGGCCATCTCCTATCTCTTCGAGGACAGCGCGGGCGGATTGCGCAACCGGGACTCACTCGGCAACGACTTCGTTGTCGATCCCGGCGGGATACTCTGGACACAGGCGGGCTCGGGCGTCATGCACGACGAATTGCCCGCCGAGGATGGGAAGGAGGTCCATGGCCTCCAGATCTTCATCAATCTCAGTGCCGCCAACAAGGACACCGCCCCGCGCGTCCTGCATCTTACGGCGGCCGAGGTGCCGGTCTGGACGAGCGCGGGCGGAAGCCAGATGCGGGTCATGGTCGGGAGCCACGAAGACGTGACATCATCGCTCAACCCCAGCGAGCCGGCCAACCTGTTCGACCTGGCACTTGTCGCCGGTGATGGGATCGATCTTCCGCTTGCCGCCGGCTGGGACATGCTGGTCTATGCGGAAAACGGCGAGGCGCGGATCCATACAAGTAATGGAGAGGCGGTTTTGAAGACGGGCGACGCCGTGGCGGCAAGCGCGCCGGGCAAGGAGAGTTCAGTGCGTCTCACCTCGGACGGAGGCGCGCGCCTCGTCATCCTGTCCGGACGCGCCCTAAAGGAACCCGTGGTCCAGCACGGGCCTTTCATCATGAACAGCCAGGCTGATATTGGCGCCGCTATCGCGCGCTATCAGCGCGGCCAGATGGGTGTGCTCGCACCCCTGGCGCAGCCATAGGCGCCGAGCGGATCCGTCACGACAGTAGCAGAACAGACCTCGGGTCTTTCATGTCGATTGCGAAGTTCGCCCGTATGCATCGTAAACAAGCCAGAGGAGAATCGCTATGGAACAGGCTAGCCTGGCGCCCGTAGTCGATGAGTGATATTATGAATGGTTCAGAGTTCGGAGTTAGTTTTCCGGCGAAAATCTCGAAAAGAAGATCTTCAATGAAAGCCACGCGTCGGTCGATTCTCGGGCCTCAGGGTGACGGGATTATCTACGGGGTAGAGCCGGTCCTGAAACGAGCTTCGTCCCTGCAGATTGTAAGCGAAATAATCAGTATAGGATTTTCCGAGTCAAACACCTGACAAGATCGACGGAGAACGGAGGAATTCCGGGCGTCAACGACAATACCATTCGCCAAGGGACGGGTTATTGTTCATGCGTTTCCTCAATGATGTAGGCGCAGCGGCGCGCGCCCTCGATGATGTGTTCAGAGCGCTTGATCGTCACGTCAGGCCCCAAAAGGGATTGGAAGAGAGCGAGCTCAGCGCGGCAAAATCCCTGACAGAAACTCGCTGCGGCGCAGATTGGGCAGTGGTTCTCAACCAGAAGAATCGAACCGTCTTTGGCGACTTTCCAGTCCGCCATGTATCCTTCCGCCGACCGCAACTCCACGAGCGCGGCGACTCGCTTTTTGAGTGTGACGCATTCGGCCATCGCTGTTTCGTATTGCGCCCGGGTGTCACGTTCCCTCTGACTGATGATGGTGTCGAGAGTTTCATCTCCAAGTGTCGAGCGTATCGTCCTCAAAAGTTGCACAGTTAGGCTTGCATGCGTGTCCGGAAATCGCGTCTGCGAATCCGGTGTTAGACGCCATTCCTGTTTGGGACGGCCAACGCCGGTAGAGACACTTTCAGACTCGACCAGTCCTTCCTCGGCGAGCCGGACTAGCTGTTGGCGCGCTGCCTCTCCGGTGATTTCAAGTTTGTTCCCAAGCTCGGCGGCGGTCTGGTTTCCCTGCATTTTCAATAACATGAGAATCCGCTCTGCCGTGCTTCGCGGTGGTTGCCCTTTATTTTCCAAGATACTTCTTGACATATTATCGCCGATAGTTTTAAAAGTTATTCCTTGGAAAATAGGCGGGTCGCGTTGGGAACGCAAGCCCGAACTCCCAAAGGAGAATGAATGGTGGCTTTTCAACTCCCCCCATTGCCCTTTTCTCAACGCGCGCTGTCGTCAAGCGGCATGTGCGAGGAGACGCTGGAACTTCATCATGGCAGGCATCACCAAGCTTACGTGACCGCCCTGAACGGCCTGGTGGACGCCACCCCGGCTTTGCAAGACAGGACACTTGAGGAAATCATCGCCTTCACGAGCGATCGCGCCGACCTCGTTCCGGTCTTCAACAATTCAGGCCAGCACTGGAACCACAGCTTCTTCTGGAACTCCCTGTCTCCCAAAGGGGGCGGCATGCCGGGCAAATTGGAAGTCAAGATCGTCGAAGACTTCGGATCTGTCGTAGCATTCAAAGAGAGTTTCAAAGCTGCTGCGACAGGGCAATTCGGTTCGGGATGGGCCTGGCTCATCCTCGGTCCGGACGGAAAGCTCAAGACGACGAAAACGGCAAATGCGGCCAGTCCGCTTTCGAGCGGTGAAGGCAAGCCGCTGCTGACGCTCGATGTGTGGGAGCACAGCTACTACGTCGACTTTCGCAACCGGCGTCCGGACTATGTGACGAATTTTCTCGATAATCTGGCGAATTTCGAATTCGCCGACGCCAATCTTGGGTAGCGGATGACTTCGGCCATGCTGGATAAAAGCTCTTCCGAAACAAGGCGCGCCGGCGCATCTTTCCACAGCCAGTCGAAATCGTTGGGCAAGCGCCTGGCCTCGGTCGTCATTGCACTGATCGTTCTCGGGTTGTTGTTCGCTGGTCTCGCCTTTTGGCGCGGTGCGCGCGTCGGCGGCCAGCAAGCCTGGCCGCAAGGCCCGCTTCCCGTTGCGGCGATGGTTGTTGAACCTGTTGCAGCACCAATCTCGCTCGAGGCCGTCGGCTCCCTGCGCGCCGCCAATGCGGTGATGCTGGCGCCCGAGGCGAGCGGGCGCGTTGTCGAGATCAATTTCGAAGCGGGCGAGGCTGTCGAGGACGACGCGCTGCTCGTTCAGCTGTTCGATGACCCGGAGCGAGCCGATCTTGCGGCGGCGAAGGCCGCTGTGAAGCTCGCCGAAACACAGTTCGAGCGTGTTGAACGCCTTGCGCCAACCGGTGCCGCCTCTCGCGAAGCGCTGGACCAGCGCAGGGCGGAACGCGACCAGGCAGAGGCCCTCGTCCTGCAGCTTGAGGCGCGCATCCGGCAGAAGCAGGTCCGCGCGCCCTTCGCCGGCGAAATCGGCATGCGGCACATCAATCTCGGGCAATATCTGAATGCCGGAGAGCCGGTCGCGACCTTGACGGCGCTCGACAAGCTCTTCGTTGATTTCGCCCTGCCCCAACAAAATCTGAGCCGGTTGCGGCGCGGCGCGGCTGTCGAGGTGACAAGCGACGCCTGGCCGGAGCGGACATTCGCCGCCGAGGTCGACGCCATCGAGCCTCAGATCAGCGCGGATACGCGCAATGTTTCGGTACAGGCGGTTCTCGCAAATGAAGACAGCGCTTTGCGCCCGGGGATGTACGTCACGGCGTCGCTGGTCCTGCCGCCCCAAGAAGGCGCCCTGGTTGTGCAGGCGACTGCGATCATGACGTCCGCGCAAGGCGACAGTGTCGTTGTCGTTCGGGGAGATAACGCGCAGGAAGGCGGGACTGCGGAAATCGTCCCTGTCGTCAGCGGGAGGCGCATTGGAAACAACGTGGTCGTCGCAAGCGGACTCGCCCCGGGCGATGTCGTCGTGACGGAAGGCCAGCTTCGCGTGCAGCCCGGCACGGCTCTCGAGGTGACGAGTCTCCTCGAGAGCCAGGAGAAGTAGAATGTTCACAGACCTGTTCATTAAAAGGCCGACGCTTTCCATTGTCGTCAGCCTGCTTATTTTCCTGGTCGGATTGGCGGCGGTGTTCTCGCTGCAAATTCGTCAGTATCCGAAGATGGAAAGCGCTACGATCAATATCGATACGGCGTTTCCCGGCGCGACCCAGGACGTGATGCAGGGCTTTGTCACAACGCCCATCGCCCAGGCTATCGCCACCGCCAACGGCATCGAATACATCACCTCGACATCCACCCAGGGCAAAAGTCACATTGCGGCCAAGCTTGTCCTCAACGCCGACGCCGATCGGTCGATGACGGAGATCCTCTCCAAGGTTCAGCAAGTCAAATTCCGCCTGCCGGAAGGCGCCGCCGACCCAGTGATCAACAAGATCACAGACGGCGCGTCGGCGATCCAGTATGTCGCCTTTGTCAGCGATACGCTGTCTGCGCCGCAAATCGCGGATTTTGCGACGCGCGTCGCCCAGCCGCTCATAACATCGGTCCCGGGCATTGCTTCTGTCCAGATCGACGGAGGGGCGCCCCTGGCGATGCGAATCTGGGTCGACCCTGTCAAACTCGCCGCCCGCGGATTGACGGCGAGCGATGTGGTCGGCGCCTTGCGGGCCAACAACATCCAGGCCGCACCCGGACAGCTCAAGGGCGACAATACGGCCATCAATATTACTGCGGGCACTGATCTTCGCGATGTCGAAGGGTTCCGGAAGATGCTCCTGAAGACGGGCGAAGGAGGGCCTGTTTACCTGCGGGATGTCGCCACGGTCGAACTCGGGGGACAGAACTACGATTCGGCCGCGCTAAGCTCCGGACGGCAAGCCATCATCCTCGCCATCTCGCCGACGCCGGACGGAAATCCGCTTGAGATAGTCGACGCGGTGAATGCCTTATTGCCGGACATCCGGCGTGTTGCGCCCGCGGGCGTCGAGGTCAAGAACCAGTTCGACGTTGCGCACTTCGTTGAAGCCTCGATCGACGAGGTGGAGCACACGCTGATAGAAGCAGTGGCGATCGTCATTATCGTGATTTTCCTGTTTCTTGGAACGATCCGGGCGGTGATCATACCGATCGTCACCATTCCGCTGTCCCTGCTGGGCACGGCAGCGCTGATGCTCATCTTCGGATTTTCGCTGAATCTTCTGACCCTGCTCGCCATGGTGCTCGCGATCGGTCTTGTCGTCGACGACGCCATCGTCGTCGTGGAGAATATTCACCGCCATATCGAGGAGGGACTGGATCCGGTTAACGCTGCAATCGTCGGCGCGCGCGAAATCGTCGGACCGGTCATCGCCATGACCATCACGCTCGCCGCAGTCTATGCGCCGATCGGTCTCATGGGCGGCCTCACCGGCGCCTTGTTCCGGGAATTCGCCTTTACACTCGCGGGATCGGTGATCGTTTCCGGCGTCATCGCCCTGACGCTGTCGCCAATGATGAGCGGGCGTCTGTTGAACTCGAGGCTGACTGAAGGCAGGCTCGCCAAGGCCGTCGAGCGTGTCATGGAAACGATGACGAATTTCTATATCCGGCTGCTTGGCGCAATCATCAATGCGAGGGCGGCGGTGTTGATCGCCGGGGTCGCCTTTCTCGGCGCCATTGTCGTGTTCTTTACCGGCGCCGCACGCGAACTCGCCCCGCAGGAAGACATGGGATACGTCTTTACGCAAACGAAAGCGCCGCAATACGCCAATGTCGACTACACTGCCCGGTACAGCTCCGAAGTGGAAAATATCTTTCATGACTTTCCGGAATTCGAGGACAGCTTTTTTGGCGTCGGCGGCGCAAATGGCGTCAATATAGGTTTTGGCGGTATTATCCTGAAGGAATGGGACGAGCGCGAACGCAGCGCCGATGAGATTCAAGGCGAGATCGCCGCCCGCAGCGCCGGCGTAACCGGCGTCTATACCGCGGCATTCCAGCCAAGCCCTCTGCCCGCCGCCAGCGCCGGCTTGCCTGTCCAGATGGTCATTCGATCATCAAACGACTTTTCGTCGATATACGAGACAATGGAGACCATCAAAGGCGCGGCGTGGGGAAGCGGCCTGTTCGCCTTTGTCGACAGCGATCTCGCATTCGACAGCCCCGAAGCGCATATGTCGATCGACCGCGCCAAGGCGGGCGAACTCGGGGTTTTCATGTCGGCGATAGCCGATAAGCCTGCGGTTATGGTGGGCGAGATTGTCGGGCGTCAGC